>MDTD01030575.1_pt1 | contig 22612 bp, 21 predicted proteins | sample 811221 | NCBI WGS metagenome assembly MDTD01 (sample SAMN05326646, study PRJNA326480) | marine metagenome | isolation source: seawater | place: Pacific Ocean: South West | collected 2011 | reverse complement strand
GACCGGCGGAAGGCGCAGGTCCGGCACGCCCAATGCTATTCTCGGGAACGGAAACGGCAACCGGGCTCCGCGGTGCCGCGAATAAAAGTTTGAAATAGAGCAGGTTCTGCAGCAACGGCGTAAGATCGCCATCAACAGCCGCGTGGCCGGCTGCAATCATGGATAAGAGGTCATGGAAATTCCGCGCCGGCATAGGTTTCCAGTGCTCCTTCCACGCCTCAGCCGACGCGCGCACAATGAAGACCCCGCTTTCCATAGCCAAGCGTCGCTTCCGCACGTCGACAACGCGACCCTTCTCAATAGAGACCAAAAAATCATCCGCGCCGACACCGACCAGTATATCGATGGTCAACCGCCGTCCACGGTTCAGAAGCGCTAAATTAGCGTTGGCTTGTTCGGCCAGTTTTGTAATCATGACGGGCATCCTCCCTCATTATTCACGCGATATATTAAGGATCCGGTCCGGTCTCTTCTAGTTGTCGCCAACGGGACAAGGCAATGTTGCGTTTCATAATGTCCATGCCAGTGGGGGGATCCATAATGTGACGGCTATGATCGGCCCGCCGCCTACCAATACTTATTGGCCCGTCTCACCAGAGCCGCTAGGCTGTTGACAAACGATTTAGCCTTTGGAGCAACATGACGAAACCATCAAGACTAACGCTCTGGGGTGTTGGCACGTCTCGGACACTCAGGGCCCATTGGGCTTTGATCGAACTCGGCCTTGATTACGCCACGCAGCCAATCCGTACCCGCACCCTGACCATGGAGAACCCAGCGTTCCTGGCCCTGCATCCGCGGGGAAAAATCCCAGTCCTCGTCGACGGCGATCTCGTAGTGTCCGAAAGCCCCGCCATTGTCACTTACCTGGCGGAGACCTACTGCAGCGGCGCAACCCACCTTATCCCGGAGACACCCTGGGCCCGAGCCCGGTACTTCGAATGGATATCCTTTATCTCTATGGAGCTGGACGCCACCTCGTTATATGTGTTGCGCCGACACGTCGACCTTTATGAAACCTACGGCGAGGCCCCGGCTGCCAATAATACGGCGCGGGAATATTTCCTGCGAATGATCCAATCGGCCGTGCCTGCATTGCCTTCTAAGGGCGACTTTCTCCTCGGGCAGGATTTCAGCGGCGCCGATATCCTTATGATCAGTTGCCTGAACTTCTCCGACCGTTTCGACTTCACCCTTCCGGCAGAGATTACCGCCTACCGCGAACGAGTTTCAGCCCGCCCCACCTACCAGGCGGCTTTGAAAGCCAACAACCCATGACATGCAAGTATCCCGCCGCCGGCCCATTGGCCGGCATCCGCGTAGTCGACTTGACCAGCGTGATTTCCGGCCCCGGCGCCATGGGCCTATTGGCCGACCAGGGTGCCGACGTCATCAAAGTGGAGCCGCCTCAGGGCGACATCATGCGCCATCGGGGGGATGACGAAAATTTCACGCCGGGCTTTGTCTCTGTAAACCGGGGCAAGCGCTCAATGGTTTTGGATCTGAAAAACCCAGGTGCGGCACCGGTGCTCTGGAAACTAATCGCCACGGCGGACGTATTCGCTCAGAACTTCCGCCCCGGCGCCATCGAACGGCTAGGCTTTGACCCCGACACTGTGTTGGCTCGACATCCTGAACTTGTATATCTATCCATCAGCGGCGTTGGCCGAAACGGTCCCTATGTGAAAAAGCGGGTGTACGACCCTGTAGTTCAGGCACTATCAGGTTTCGCTGATATCCAAGCGGATCCGGTGAGCAAACGGCCAAAGATGATCCGCACCTTGATTGCCGATAAAACCACGGCTGTCTACGCCAGCCAGGCGGTATTGGCGGCACTCCTGGCTCGGGAGCGTTCGGGCAAGGGCCAGCATGTGGAGGTAGCCATGCTGGACACAATGGTCACCTACATCTGGCCAGAAGCCATGGCGCCGTTCTCCAAGATTGGGGCCGAGGACATGGACGCCGCGTCAACCCTCCACGATATGATTTTCCCGACGGCCGACGGCTATATCACCTTGGGTGCCGTCTCTGACAAGGAATGGTTCGCCCTTTGCCATGCCATCCAATGCCCCCATCTAATTGATGATCCGCGCTTCCTGACCGCCGGTCTTCGCAACAAAAACCGTCAGGAACGCATGGAAGAAATCGAGGCCGCTTTGGGCCCCTTTAGAACGGCGGAAATCATCGCCACTCTGGAGGCTGCCGATGTACCGTGTGCGCCAGTTCTCAGCCGCTGGGAGATGCTGTCCGACCCGCAAGTCCAGGCCAACGACATTATCCACAAAATCGACCAGCCAGGCCTGGGGCCCATTCGCCAAGCGCGCGCCGCCGCCAAATTCAGCGCCACGCCTAACGCCCCGGTGCCACCGGCGCCGGGATTGGGCGAACATACTGTCAAGGTGTTGGAGAGCCTAGGTTACGGCATGGACGAAATCGCCACCTTCATCAACACCGGCGTGGCAGCCCAGGCCTAGTCAGCCAAGAGGCGAGAGGCCAACTCAACGAACCCGTCCCCGGCGCGGCCCTCAGTCACGAAGGCAGGATACGATCTCAATTGGTCGAAGAAATCCCGAACGTTGGCAACGCCCACGGCGTTTGGAAAGTATTCGAAAGCAGGCTGGTCGTTGGGGGAGTCGCCGACGAAGATAAAGCGCTCCTTTTCCTCGTCGAGATTAACTTGGAAAACCTCATCAAATAAATGGCTGATCATCGTCAGCTTGTCGTAGTCGCCAAACCAACCGTTAACGTGAATGGAGCTGACCTTAACGGTCATCCCAGCATCAATCATCAAGCTCACGATCTGATTGATGGCGTCGCGTTCCAATGGGCGCACGTCCTCGCAAAAATCAATGGCCAAGTCCGTCTCCCGGTACGCTTGATCCGCAGCAATAGCTGCCCCGGGCACGGCCGCCACGATCTGTTTGCCAATGGTTTGGAATTTCAATCGGTTGGCGGTGATGGCGTCGCCATTCGCGTGGTAGCGCCGGGTCATACGCCGCGCATCATGATCATAGCGGAAGTAAAATGCGCCGTTCTCCCCAACGATGGCGTCCACAGGCCACATGCGAGCTATGTGATCGCACCAGCCGGCGGGTCGACCCGTCACCGGCACCACCAGCTTGCCGGCAGTCCGCAAGTCCGCCAACGCCGCGAAGGCCTCGGCGGTGAGCCAGCCATCAGTGGTCAGCGTGTCGTCGATATCCAAGAGCACTCCGCGCACGGCGCGTCGGGCTGCATTAGGAAGGGCCATGAGTGGCCGCATGCCTACCCGCGCAACGTGGCGCCAGTGGCATCAGCCACGTTGGCGACAACCTTGTCAACGACAGCTTCGATCTCCGCATCGGTCAATGTGCGGTCCATGGCCTGCAAGGTCACCGCCAGCGCCAGCGATTTCTTGCCCGCTTCCAGGTTGCCGCCCGTGAATACGTCAAACACATGAGTTTCGGTGATCAGTTGCTTATCCGCATTGCTGGCCGCCGCGGCGACCTTGGCCGCCGTCACATCGTCGTCCACCAGGAACGCCAAATCGCGCGAGACCTTCTGATAGGCGGACAACGTCAGATGCGCGCGCGCCGCGTCCTTCTTTCGCTTCGGCTTTGGTAGGTTATCAAGCAGGATCTCAAATGCGGCCACCGGGCCTGTAATGTCGAGCGCTTTCAAGATTCGGGGATGTACCTCTCCAAAGTAAGCGAGCGTGTTTTTGGGTCCCTGCTGAAAGGCACCGGACCGACCCGGATGAAAATAGGCGGGCGTATCAGTGGAAATCTGCAAGCGGTCCGTAACAGTACCAATCTCATCCAGGACGGAAATAACGTCGGCTTTCGCATCGAAGGCATCCACAGGGCGCGGCTTTCTGGCCCAGTGGCGCATGCCGTTGTTTCCCGAGCGGATGCCCGTGGCGGCTATGGATTGGTCATTGGGCTGGTCTCCCGTGAACTGCGGCCCTACCTCGAAAAGCGCCGTATCGGCGATGCCTCGCGCGCCGTTACGCACGGCGGCGTTAATCAGATTGGGCAGGATCGAACCTCGCATCACGTCTAAATCGGCGCTGATGGGATTGGCCAACTTGATGGCGTCCACAACTTTACCAAAGAGTGCCGCGTCTTTTTCCGCCAGGAACGAATAGGTCACAGCCTCAGTCATGCCTCGCGAAGCCAGCACACGCCGAGCATCAGCCCGACGGGTCTGGTCAACAGTGCGCGCCGGGTGCGGCAATGCATCCATTAGGGACATAGGTACAGCCGGGATTTTGTCATAGCCGTGGATACGCACAACCTCTTCCACTAGACAAGCCTCGCCAACGATGTCCGGACGCCAGGACGGCACCTGGGTCTCGAAGATGTCACCGTTGCGTGCGTGCGAAAACCCTAGCACGTCCAGAATTCGCGAAACTTCCATACCATCCAGAGCGACGCCACCCAAGGTGCGTAATCGTTCATGGCGAAGGGAAATGGTCTTCTGCCAATCGGGCTCGCCGCCGGCAACAACCACGTGCGACGGCTCGCCGCCGCAAAGGTCCATTACCAGACGGGTAGCAATTTCCATGGCCGGCTCCATGAAAGCCGGGTCAACACCGCGTTCGAAACGAAACCGCGCGTCCGACTGCAGGTTTAGCTTTCGCCCGGTCATGGCCGTGCGGATTGGATCAAAGTAAGCACATTCGATAAAGACGTCCGTAGTAGTTTCCGTACAGCCCGACTCCTCGCCACCCATGATCCCGCCTAGGGCTTCCGCCTTCGCCTCATCCGCGATGACGCACATCTCAGCATCCATAGCGTAGGTTTTTCCGTCCAGCGCGAGAAGTTCCTCGCCCTCGCGGGCCATGCGCGCGCGCACGTTCCCCTTCACCTTGGCTGCGTCGAACACATGCAGCGGCCGACCCAGTTCCACGGTCACTAGATTGGTGATATCGACCAGCGCCGAAATGGGGCGCAGGCCCACCGACACCAGTTTGTCCTGCACCCAAGCGGGACTCGGCCCGTTTCTGACGCCCCTTACGAACCGCCCAACGAAGTACGGGCAGGCGTCCTTCTTGTCGTTCGGAAAATCAAGGGTCACGTCGATGGGGCTCTCAAATTTACCCGGGATCGGCTTCGTATCGAGGGACTTCAAGGTGCCGATGCCAGCCGCCGCCAAATCACGCGCAATACCGCGCACCCCCAGGCAATCTCCCCGGTTCGGCGTGATGGCAATCTCAACAATGGGATCGTCCAAGCCCATGACCTCTATTACGGGGGCACCAATTGGCGTGTCTATAGGCAAATCGACGATGCCGTCATGTTCGTCGGAAATGCCCATTTCACGTTCAGAAAGCAACATCCCTCGGCTTTCGACGCCCCTGATTTCCGCCTTCTTCAAGGTGATGTCCGTGCCTGGTATGTAACTCCCCTCGGCGGCAAAGACGCCTTTCATGCCGGTCCGCGCGTTAGGTGCACCGCAAACGACCTGGTGCTCACCGCCGTCGCCAGTGTCGACCCGGCAAACGCGCAGGCGATCCGCATCGGGATGCTGGCTGGCTTCCAGCACAAGGCCAACAACAAAACTCTCTAAACTCTTAGCCCGATCGGTGACCTTCTCGACTTCCAGGCCGATGACCGTGAGTTTTTCGAGAATAGCATCCAGATCCGCGTCGGTTTCGAGATGCTCCTTGAGCCACGCGAATGTAAATTTCATCGGCTCAATCCCCCCACCACGCTCGGCACATCCAAGGCGCCGAACCCGTAGTGCTTGAGCCAGCGGAGATCGGTTTCATAAAACGTGCGCAGGTCGGGAATGCCATATTTTAGCATGGCCAAGCGCTCGACCCCCATTCCGAAGGCAAAGCCTTGGAATTCGTTTGGGTTCACGCCACAGTTCTCCAATACCTGCGGGTTTACCATGCCGCAACCCAAGATCTCCAACCAATCGTCACCATGGCCAATGCGGAAGGCGCCGCTCTCACGGGTGCAGCCAATGTCTACCTCCGCAGACGGCTCCGTAAATGGGAAATAACTAGCCCGGAAACGGACCGGCAAATCGTCCACATCGAAGAAAGCCCGGCAAAACTCAATCAGGCAGCCCTTAAGGTGCCCCATGTGCGTGGTCTTATCGACGACCAAGCCCTCAACCTGATGGAACATTGGTGAATGAGTGGCGTCGTAGTCGCAACGGTAGGTCCGTCCTGGTACGATCAAGCGGAATGGCGGCTCGCCGTTTTGCATGGACCGGATCTGAACCGGCGAAGTGTGGGTGCGGAGCACCATGCGTCCAGCGTCTGACTCGCCCCGCAAATAGAATGTGTCGTGCTCTTGGCGAGCTGGGTGGTCGGGGGGGATATTGAGGGCGGTAAAGTTGTGCCAGTCATCTTCGATATCCGGACCTTCCGCGATGGTGAATCCCATCTCACCCAGAACGGCAACTATCTCGTCGATGGTCTGACTGATGGGATGAATGCGGCCCTGCATCTCGGGGCGGACAGGCAAGGTGACGTCGATACGATCGATTTCCAGCTCAGCATCCAACTCCGCAGCCTCAAGCGCCAACTTGCGTGCCTCGATGGCATCGGCAACATCGACTTTCAGCGCATTCAGCGACTGGCCCATCGCCCTGCGTTGATCGGGGTTCATCCCGCCCAACCCCTTCATCAGCCCGGTAATACTGCCCTTCTTGCCGAGCGCGCTGACTCGGAGCTCTTCCAGGGCCTGTGTATCGGCCACGCCAGCCACCGCGCCGGTCAGTTCTTCGCGAAGACGTTCTAAATCTTCCATTTCAGTTCTTGTCCCTAAAAACGGCAACCGGGAGACCGCGCAAGCGGGCTCCCGGTTTCCAAATCAGCTGCGGCGCGTTAGCACCGGTGTGCGATTACGCGGCCTTGGCGAGAGCGGCTTGTGCCTGATTAACCAAGCTCTTAAAGGCTGCCGGCTCGTTAGTCGCTAGGTCCGATAGAACCTTTCGATCGATTTCAATGTCAGCCTTGCCGAGCCCGTTCATCAGCTGCGAGTAGGTTATCCCATGTTCTCGAGCACCCGCGTTGATGCGCTGGATCCAAAGGCTCCGAAACGAGCGCTTTTTGGCGCGGCGGTCGCGATAGGCGTATTGAAGACCTTTTTCGACCCGCTCAATAGCCAAACGCAGGTTGTTTTTGGAACGACCTCGGTAACCCTTGGCTAGCTTAAGAATTTTTTTCCGCCGCGCGTTTCGGGCGACGGCTCTTTTGACGCGTGACATGTTGTTTCTCTCCGTAAATCGAGATGCTTAGGCGTTCGGCAGGCAGGCCTTGACAAGGCGCGCATCGGCGTTGCAAAGAATCATAGTGCCACGTGAGTTACGTTTCATTTTCTGAGAACGACGACGTAGAAAGTGCCGCTTGCCGGAAGGATTAGCTCGAACCTTGCCCGACCCGGTGAGACGAAAGCGCTTTTTGGCGCTCGACTTGGTCTTCATCTTGGGCATTTTCTGTCCTCCATCTTTCGAGGTTCAGTGCGGCGTGGCTGGGCATGCCCTTGTTAGCCTGACCACGCAGAAGAGGCCGGTTTATAACTCCCCCCTTGCTTCTTTGCAAGCGATGAAGGCCTGTTTTTGAGAGGTTTATGTCCTTACTGCAAACCTGGCTCCTCCCCAATATTCTAGGAAAAAAGGGAGTGATTTGTGGCGGGCATAGGGACAATCAGGCCATCGGCGCCATGACTAGTAACACGAAAATATTCGTTTTCGAAAGATGTGGAATCAACTGGAAGCTCCAGATCAAATACCTCGTTTTGACGCCGAATTGCCTTCTGGCCGCCGAGGCAGTTCTCGAAACGGGTTTGGCGAACCTGTACACAATGTTATATAGGCTCAATCCAGCACGATCGAATGAAGGGATCTAATTCATGCCGTCTGGGCGCAATAAATCCGTCGAACGTATCGACATAGCGTTCGAGACGCTGAAGAAATTGCTGATCACCTATCCGATCAAGCCGGGCGAACGGACTAATGAAAGTGAATTGGCGGGACACACTAGCGTCCGCAGCGCAGCGCTTCGGGAATTTGCTAGCATGCATTTGGAAACGTCCCCAAACATCGGCCGCAATCTTGGGCTTAGCAGGTCATATAACTCCGCTATGCATGGCCAAGTCCTCAGCGTTTCCTGACACCCAACCAAGGAGACAAGAGCGTGCAAACGGGCAAGGCGCAAGGCGGCAAAAATGTTTATGGGGCGGCCATCGGAATCATCATGCTGGAATCCCAATTCCCGCGTATCTATGGCGATGCGGGTAATGCAGCCACCTGGCCGTTTCCGGTTCTCTTTAAGGTTGTCACTGACGCGAGCCCCGACCAAGTGGTACGCCAGAACGCTAAAGGCTTATTAGAACCGTTCCTAGACGCCGCCCGTGACTTGGTAAAGAACGGCGTCGACGGAATCACTACCAACTGCGGGTTCCTGACCCTGTTCCAAGCGGAGCTGTCCGCCGCTGTCGCCGTCCCCGTAGCATCGTCAAGCCTTTTGCAAGTGCCCTGGGTGCAAACGATCCTGCCGCCAGGAAAGCGGGTCGGAGTCGTTACCATCTCAGCCACAACGCTGACGTCAAAACATCTTGAGTGTGCCGGTGTGTCCTTGGACACACCGATCATTGGCACGGAAACAGGGCAGGAGTTCAGTCGCGCCATCCTAGGCAACGAAATGGCCTTAGACATCGACCAATCTCGCGCAGATATCATCACTGCGGGGAGGAAGCTCTGCGCCCAAGACCCGGACATCGGCGCCCTGGTTTTGGAGTGCACAAACATGGTGCCCTTCGCATCCGACGTGTCTGATGCGCTGGGCATACCGGTGTTCGACTTCTACAGTTTTATAACCTGGTTCCAGGCCGGGCTCCGCCCTCGTCGATTCTGAGCGGGACGTTACGCTACTTGGGCGCCATCACCATGGTCATCAGGCGGCCCTCAGTCTTCGGGTACTGCTCGATCTTGACCTCTTCGTCCAGCTCGTCGCGGACGCGGTCTAGCACGCGCATACCCAAATCCTGGTGGGCCATCTCACGGCCGCGAAACCGGATGGTCATTTTGACCTTGTCACCGTTGTCCAAGAACTTCCGAACCGAACGCATCTTAACCTGGTAATCATGTTCCTCGATCCCGGGGCGCATCTTAATTTCTTTGACGTCAATCGTTTTTTGCTTCTTGCGCGCCTCGTTAGCCTTCTTTTGGGCCTCGTATTTGTACTTCCCATAATCCAGGATTTTGCACACGGGCGGACTAGCGTTGGGCGAAACCTCGACCAAATCCAATCCGGCCTCATCGGCCATTCCAATTCCCTCGGCTACGGAAACCACGCCGACTTGCTCACCATCGGCATCAATAAGGCGGACGCTGTCTGCCGTGATATCGTCATTCACCCGCGGGCCTTCCTTGGCCGGCGGCTGATTAAAAGGTCTTCTGGCGATCTAACTGTCTCCTCATCTATTTATCCAGGGCCGGCCAGCTCCTAAAGTGGCTGACTGTACCAAGCGCCTAGCCCGGTAATCTAGGTAATTTGTTATGAAGTTTCAGCCGGACTACGCGCTTCGCCGGATAGTCTAACCAGCGCGTCTTCCAGTGCAAGAACTTCCTGTTGCTTTCCCCCGAGCCGGCGCAGGGCTACGGTTCCCTCCTCCGCCTCCCGAGCACCAACGACTATAATTACTGGTACCTTCGCGTGGCTGTGTTCGCGAATCTTGTAGTTGATTTTCTCGTTGCGGACGTCCAGCTCGGCTCTCAGACCGGCAGCGCTCAGGCCCCCCAGTACTTTACGGGCATAGTCATCAATCTCATTGGTGATAGCTGCCACGACCACCTGCAAAGGTGCCAGCCAGAATGGCAGACGACCGGCGTAATTTTCAATTAAGATTCCGGCGAATCGTTCCAGAGAGCCAAATAAGGCTCGGTGCAGCATTACCGGACGCTTTTTTTCGCCGTGCTCGTCGATATAGTGCACATCCAGACGCTCCGGGAGGTTCATATCTACCTGCAAGGTCCCGCATTGCCAATCGCGACCAATCGCATCGCGCAACACAAACTCGAGCTTCGGCCCATAAAAAGCGCCTTCGCCTGGATTGTAGCTGTAATCTGTATGGCCCATGCCTTCCAAGGCACCCTTGAGAGCGGCTTCTAGCTGATCCCAGACGGCGTCGGAACCAATACGATTTTTAGGCCTATCCGAAAACTTGATGCGCACGTCTTCGAACCCAAAGTCCCTGTAGATATCCATGATCAGTTCTACGACAATCCGACATTCCTCCTCCATTTGCTCAGGAGAACAGAAGATGTGGGCGTCATCCTGGGTGAACTCGCGCACCCGCATAAGCCCGTGCAGTGCACCCGACGGCTCATAGCGGTTCACCTTGCCGAATTCGGCAATTCGCCGAGGCAAATCACGGTAGGACGTCATACCCTGCTTGTAGACTTGAATACCGCCTGGACAGTTCATGGGCTTCAACGCGAACATGCGGTCATCTTCGGTTTGCGTAAGGAACATGTTCTCACCAAACTTTTCCCAATGGCCCGACCGTTCCCAAAGCGAGCGATCCATAACCGTCGGCGTGGAAATCTCCACGTATCCGGCGCGCTCCTGTCGAGTGCGCATGTAGTCGATCAACTTAGAGAAAAGGACCCAGCCATTTGGGTGCCAGAAGACTGCGCCCGGCGCCTCCTCCTGAAAATGGAATAGGTTCATTTCTCGGCCCAAGCGGCGGTGGTCACGTTTTTCGGCCTCTTCCAGCATGTGAAGATAGGCTTTCAGTTCTTTCTCCGTACGCCAAGCGGTGCCATAGATACGCTGCAGCATCTGGTTTTTGGAGTCACCGCGCCAGTATGCGCCGGCAACCTTCATTAACTTGAACGCTTTGCTGATCCGGCCAGTCGAAGGCAGGTGCGGTCCGCGACACAAATCGAACCAGCACCCCTGGCGGTAGATCTTGACGTCCTCGTCTTCGGGAAGACCCTCTATAATCTCCGCCTTATAAGCTTCGCCCATGTCGCGGAACATGCGTATAGCGTCGGCCCGGTCCCAAACTTCCTTCGTGAAAACGTCGTTTCGGTCTATGATCTCGCGCATCTTGGCTTCGATAGTCTCCAGGTCTGCAGAAGAGAAAGGCTCATCGCGGGCAAAATCGTAGTAGAAGCCATTTTCGATGTTTGGGCCGATGGTTACCTGAGTTCCAGGGAATAGTTCCTGAACGGCTTCTGCCAATACATGCGCCGTGTCATGGCGGATAAGGTCCAGAGCTTCTTCCTCGTCCCTGTCGGTAACGATGGCGATCTTGGCATCGGAATCAATGACTGTGGACAAATCATCCAGTTCGCCGTTGATACGGATCGCCATGGCAGCCTTGGCCAAGCCAGGTCCGATTTCTTCGGCTAGTTCGGCACCGGACACGGGGCTGTTAAATTCTCGGACGCTGCCGTCAGGTAACGTAATGCGTGGCATGTCACGCTTCCTCTTCAAAATCGGTGCAAACGCAAACCTATTTGGTCCTTTTTCCCTGTCAAGCGCTTGAACCTCTGGGGAACTTGTGAGTGTTGTGAGATTTTCAGGAAAAACGGATGGAGGCCTGCAGGCCTGCCACCCTTGTTCGTATCAGGCAGCCAACACCCCGTCCGTGCCAATAGTTCGGCCGGAGGGAACAAACTGACAATACGCTGGAAAAAGTACAGTCATGTCTGCGTCATACCACGCCTGATGTCGAATTGTCGAGTGCCGCGACCACCGTGGCCACTTTGAGGGCATCTAAATTGGGCCGGCGTAAAATCCTTACCTTCGCGCCGCGCTGAGCACAAAGCGCCGGATCCGACTCATGCGAATAAAGAACCACCGCTTTACAGCCTGCCGCCGCGATCAGGTGCATGGGTCCCGTGTCGTTGCCTACGGCACATACAGCCCGCCGGCTTAGTTCGGCCAACTGGAGAAGATCGGTGCGACCGGCAAGGTTAACCGCGCTGGGAACTGCCGCGGCGATCGCGCCTAGCAGATCACGCTCGTCAGCACCACCAATGAGCACAGGCGTATGACCGTCATCGCACAACTTTTTGGCCAGTTCAATGTAACACGCCTGCGGCCAACGCTTCGCCGGGCGATGGCGCGCACCACCGGGCACTAGCAGCGTATAGTCACTCAGCAAACCATATTCGTCCAAGTCCGCTGCGGCCCAGCCAACGTCAGGCGCTGGCACATCATCAATACCGGCCATGGCCAATTGCTCACGCTGGCGTTCGATTGTATGCATGGCATCACGTTGTGGATTGATATGCGGGTGCGAGCATCCCACTGCGATACCTGACCACTCCGGTCGGGGATTGCCGAACAGACGAAAATACCACCCACTACGGTCCGAAGTTTGCAGATCGTAAACCCGTCTTATGCCGCCGTTGCGAAAGCGCCTTCGGAGATCTATCCAAGCGCCTACATTCAGAAGTGACGGACGCGAGTCCACCCAGACCGAGTCAAAAAACCCCGATGCCCTCAGGAACGTCGCATAGGGCTTTGTGGTCAAGGCCGTGACCTGAACATCCGCATGATATCGGCGAATCGCGGCCATCGGGCCCAACGCCTGAACCATATCACCCAACGCGCCCAGCTTAATTACCAAGATGTTTACGCCCATTCGCGCCCCAGCCTTCAGCCCGTCCCCGCCGCATGCAAGACCTCGTTGTAGACCTCCAAAGTTTTGGCGCACATTCTCTGTTTAGAGAAGTGCTTCTCCACGTTGGCGATGGCCGCCTCGGACAGTCGGCCTCGAGCGGCCTCGTCCAGGGCTAAGACCTTGTCCAGAGCCTCCGAAAGGGCGTCCGGATCTCCCGGCGGCACTAGCCAGCCAGTCTGATCGGGCAGCACAGTCTCGCGCGCTCCGCCGTGGTCGCTGGCAATCACTGGACGGCCGAGGGCCTGAGCCTCAATCATAACCCGGCCGAAGGCTTCGGGATCTGTCGAGGCGGAGACCACCGCGTCAGACAACATGTATGCCGCCGGCATGTCAGCGCAATGATCGACGATGCGCACGACTTCACCTAATTCGTGCCTCTCGACCATCGCCTCCAGCTCGCGTCGGTAGTCCTGGCGACCCTGGTCGCCGCCAACTATCAGGCACCGGATATCGCGGCGCTCGAGCTTGGCGACGGCCTCAACGAAAACGGTCTGGCCTTTCCAGCGGGTTAGCCGGCCGGGCAACATGATCACCGGATGACCGTCCGTGAGCCTCCAGTCGTTTGCGAGTTTCACAACCCGTTCCGCTGAGACCTTAGCCGGATCAAACCGATAGAGATCAACGCCCCGGTGAATGGTCCGAAGCCGCGAAGCAGGAACACCGTAGAACCGGCGTACATGTTCGGCTATGAAGGTTGAGATGGCAATCACCCGTTCACCCTTCGTCATTACGCCGTTATAAGCGCGTTTGATGAAATTCCGCGCGTTGTAAGTACCATGAAAGGTGGTAACCAAGGGCCGCTGTGTGCGTTTCGCAGCGTAAAGTGCACTCCAGGCGGGGGCACGGGACCGCACGTGGATTAGGTCCACATTTTCCCGTTCAATCAACATGGCTAGGCGCGAAATATTCTTGTACATGACCACCGGGTTCTTGGAGCCTACCGGCAGTTTTATGTGTTCGCCGCCGGCGCGGACAACTTCATGAACTTGGATGCCGCCGGCAGACACCACCAAAGCGCGGCCACCGGCGTCTACAATGGCCTCGGCAATCTCCACGGTGCCACGTTCCACCCCGCCCCCCGACCCTAAGGCCGGAATAACCTGCAGAACTGTCGCAAAACGGCCGTCTTTTGGATGTTCAGCCAGCGTATCATGTCTATCCCTCTCCTTAGACGATGCAACACTGGCATTATCGGCGGCGTCGTTCATTTTTCCCCTCGAACTTTTAGTTCATATGTTTCATAGAATTCAGATCGATTCTTTGTATTCGGGACATTTAGCCAGAGTTGTCCTAATGTGCTCCCAGCCAAGATACCTCTAACCAGTAAATTTCCGAAGGTTGCCTTCATGGACAAAAGTTTTCCTGCGCCCTGTATCTTATCACGGGATAACGGCGCGTCTATCGCCTACCACCTTACCCCTGGCAAACATCCGGGTGTCGTCTTCATGACTGGATTCAAGTCTGATATGACTGGTAGCAAAGCTCTGGCACTAGAGGAGTTTTGCCGCGTGCGCGGCAACGCTTTTCTGCGCTTTGACTATCAAGGCCATGGCCAATCCTCCGGCGATTTCAATGAGGGTTCGATTAGCGAGTGGGCATCGGACGCCATTGATGCTCTTGACCAGTTAACCGACGGCCCCCAGGTCTTGGTGGGCTCATCCATGGGTGGCTGGATGATGCTGTTGGTAGCCCGCGCCCGACCCCAACGCATTGCTGGCCTACTGGGCTTGGCGTCGGCGCCGGATTTCACCGAGGACCTAATCCTAGCAGAGCTAAGCACCGCGCAGAAGGCCGAGCTGAACGCCAACGGCACAGTCCTAATCCCCAACGACTACGACGATGAGGGATCCTATCGTATTAACAAAAAGCTCCTAGACGATGGTGCCAAACAACTACTTTTGCGTGAACCGTTGAAACTTAACTGCCCGATCCGCCTGATCCATGGCGTTAATGACGCCGACGTGCCCTGGAGTACGTCCATACGGATCATGGAGACGGTAACCTCGGAAGATGTGGAGGTCACCTTAGTGAAGGCGGGCGAACACCGACTGTCGGAGGACCTCGATCTGGACCGTCTACGTTGGACCCTGGACGCACTCTTGGATCAGCTAGAGAAATCGGCGTCGTAGATAGCCCTAAGGCCCTCGCGATAGGTGGGATAGGTCAGCCGCACACCAAGTTCATTTTTGATCCGGTTGTTTCGCACCCGCCGGTTGTCCTCCCAGAAAGTTCGGCCCATCAGCGACATAGTCTTGGCAGCTTCTTCGAAGGACACTTCATCGGGCGGATCAATCCCCAGCAACGAACAAGCAAATGTTGTTACCTCAGCAGGCGCTGCTGGTTCGTCATCACAAACATTATAGATTGCGCCAGCGTTCGGCTTGGCCATCGATGCCTCCAGTACGGCAACGATATCATCCACATGGATACGGCTGAATTGGTGGCCGGGCTTGATTATACGTCTGGCTTGGCCTGTTGCCACCTGAACCAGAACGTTGCGGCCTGGCCCGTATATTCCGGCCAGGCGGAAGATGTGTAGGGGCAAGCTATAAGTGACAGCCAGGTCCTGCCAGGCGGCCTCGGCAGCAGCACGACGGACGCTGCGGGCCACGTTTGGGTTCAGGGGCGCATCCTCATCCACCCATGCGCCATTTGTATTGCCAAACACGCCGGTAGTGGAGAGATAACCAAGCCAACTGAGAGTGGGTAAATCCGCGAAAGTTTCGGCAAACTGTGCCAGCACGGGATCGCCTGCCAACCCAGGATCGCGGCCCGGTGGCACGGAAATTAGTATGTGGCTTACGTCGTCTAAGCAAGCTGCTTCAGTCCTAGTTGTTCCATCAAAGATATGCATGGCATAACCAAGCGCGTGACCAACAGCAGCCTGTTCAATGCTTCGGCTAGTGCCCGAGATAGCCCAGCCTCGGGCTGCTAGACGAGCTGCTAAGCGGCTCGCGGAATAGCCCAGGCCGAAACAGAACAAGTGGCCGAATTGAGTGGAAGTAACGGACATATTGGCTCCTGCGGGCAAAACTTGTCATTTGCCTTACAGCCCCGCAGACTACCTGACAATGATCGTTTTTCGTTTTGCACTTCTGGCATTAATCACTGGCCTGGGCAGCTGGGCGTCCGCGGATGACGAAAAGCCGCCGGCCCAACGCTATCAGGCCTGCCTTTCCGAGGTGGAGAAATTTCCTAAAGACGCCTTCGAAGACGCCATCCAATGGGCACGCGAAGGGGGCGGTGGCCCGGCGGAACATTGCGCCGCCTCAGCGCTGATGGCATTAGGTCTACACGCAGACGCGGCGAAACGTCTAGAAGCCGTGGCCCTGTCGGAAAAGAAAGGGGCCCGATTGAAGGCCAACATCCTGGCGCAGGCGGGAGAGGCTTGGCTGTTGGCAAACAACGCCACCCGCGCCGAGGCGGTAGCAACAACGGCCCTGAAATTGATGCCGAAGGCGACCGCGCTGTTGATCGTTCGGGCGCGGGCGCGGGCTGAAAGGGGCGACTATGTTGGTGCCAAAGCGGATCTCAACATCGCCCTATTGGAAACACCAGGTCATCCAGACGCATTGGCGTTCCGGGCCGCCGCATTTCGTTTTCTAAACGATAGAGCAGCCGCGCGCGCTGACACGGACGCGGCGCTAGCTCACGATCCCGGTCACCCGGAGGCCCTATTGGAACGCGGGATCCTGAAACGCCTCGCCGGCGACACGAACGGCGCACGCGCGGATTGGATAAAGCTACTGGAAGTAGCTCCAGAAACAGGGACAGCCGACGCGGCCCGAACCAACCTGGAGAAGATGGACGTCAAAAAATAAAGCCTTCAAAGAAGGATCAAGCGTTGACGCCAGCGACTGGCTGGGTCGGCTATGTTGCGTTTCGATTGCCAGCACGGCATTAGGCCCCTGGCTTAGGGCCTGTGGCGTCCAGTAGTTTCTTTACCACCTTGTTCTTTAGGTCGATCCCAACCCCGCACTTACAGCCGGGACACGTGGCACAGAGGTCCAGGCCCAAATCCCACGCATGCGCGAGCGCCTCGTCCTTTTCCGCCTGCGAACTCAGAGGATCAAGTCGTACCATTTGTAGCTTCAACAATGAGAACGGATTGCCCCAAAGATAGCCTTTGCCTGCCGACACAGCGGCGGCAACTTCGCCGTCATCTGGCTCCAAGTTCTTGGCGTGCATTGGACAATTATGGAGACACGCGTAGCACTCCACGCAGGCCGTCAGTGCGTGGTAGTCCTCCGGAGCTTCGACATTCAGATCGTTACCCGCCGCTTGTACCGGCATGCGGCCACGCATCTGTCGGGCGATCCCGTCACGCTTCACCACCAAGTCAGCCAGAACTGGCAGGGTCGCCATCGGGCTGATACGATCACCATTACGGATTCGTGCCCGACAGGCCAGCCGAGGAAGACCGTTGATGTCGACAGTGCAGACCCCGCAATTCCTGGCCCGGCAACCATATCGGAACGCCAGATCTGCATGCCCGTTCAGCTGAGCCTGCAATAGAACATCTAGGACCATTGGTTTCTCATCATCGAACCGGCGCTGGTAGTAATACTCGACAACCGCCGTTTCTCCGTCGCGATGGGTAACAATCTCGACTTTCACCTTTGAGCCGCTTCAGCCGGGGCGCCAGCTATACTTCCAGGCTCTATCTCCGATGGACCATTGGTAGTGTTCATTACCGCCTCATAATGTTTGCGGATACGCCGGTCGCTGATCGGTGCCGGCAAACGGCGCAGCACTCTGAGCTTCACCTTCCGGCAGAAATCGGTTGCTAGGTAGGCTCCCAACCGGCCAAAGGGAAGCCCCTCGCGACCGATACGCCTGGCCATGAATATACCATCTTCGTCACGTCGGATTACCGTCGAATAGGGCTTCCCAAAGATCGAGATTTGGGGCCCGTCAGAACGTACATGGCCACCGACGCTGCCATCACGTTCTCGCGCTGCCACTGCAATGGCGCGGCCGCAGACCAGCATATTAGAGAGCTCGATGTATTCGATGAAAGCCTGGTTCCAAGAGCTGTAGGCTGGAATAGCGACGCTCGATAGCTCCTTCTCAATCTGCGCGCAAACCGCCTCGAACTGATCCAGTCTTTGGGCGGACCGGACCGGACCAATGTTCGTCCAAGCCGCTTCTTGGAGTTTCACTTTCAATACTGCCGCAGACTGGTTTCCATTTTGGCCAAAGAGACCCGCCGCCGCCGCCAGCGACGGCTGGAAAGCAGCGTCGTCGACTTTGATCTTCTCGGCCAAGGCATGGGCGGCTGCACTGTGGCCGCTGCGGATGCCGAAGATAGCGCACTCAGCTAATGCGGTTGAGCCCAACCGGTTCGCCCCAAAGACCCCCCCCATTGCCTGACCGGCAGCATATAGACCTGCTATGGTATCTATGCTCTCATCAGAAAAAGCTCCTCCATCAGGATCAGCGCGGAGTCCACCCATCATGTAATGTGCGGCGGGTCGTACTTCCCATGGTTCCTTCAGCTGCCCTGCCGCCTTGCTCATGGCCTGCCGGACATTCCTATAGGCCGACGGCATGACCTGTTGCAGATAGCGCTTGAAGTGATCGCCCGACAGCGGCGCCCGGGCGTTTTTGGTCAGATCTAAATAGGCCCCACCGTTGACGGTGCCGCGCCCATCTTCCACAGCCAACATAATCGCGGCCGCACATTCCGCCCGAGTGCGGAGCATGACGCAGTCTAAAATAACTTTCCCGTTTTTATCTACAAGATCGCCCATGAAACTAGCGACCGACGGCTCCCCGCAAAGTAGCCCCTCATACGACGGGGGAGACGTCAGGCAAAATGGCAAGAACTGTAATTGTTCCATGTCAATGAGATCAGCGCCGGCGCGAGCCATTATCGCATAGGCGTCGCCGGTGTTACCGCGCATGGTGTCGGTCTTTGGGAAAAAAAGCGTGCTGAGGCCGCCCGCCGCGATGACCACCGCCGGCGCACGTACAACCACTAGCTTGCCACCCGACGCATCATAGACAATCCCGCCAATGACCCGCTTGCCGCTCACGCCTATCTCTTCGGTGATTACGACATCGAGTAACCAAGCGTCCTCCATGTAGTCGACCCGGGGGGTTTGTATCACCGCAGTCCAGGTCGCATGGCCGAGCGCAAGGCCGGAGTTGGCGTGCCCGATAGTCCGGCGCTTGGTGTGTCCACCCATGGCGATAGACACGGGCCGGGGCCCCCCACGTTTAACGTCCACCTTCGGACGCGCACCGCGTTGACGATACCAATCATAGGCCGTCCGATTATCTCTCGCAAAAGCCTGCGTGATAGCCTCGTCGGGGATACTTCCCCCGCCCATACGAAGGTTATCTGAGAGGACCTGTTCCGAGTCACTGTCTTCCCCCGTCGCGCGCACGGTCACCTTGCCCTCAGAAATCTTAGTATCAGAACATCCAATGGGGTCCTTGGAAACGACTAGCACCCGTGCGCCGCGTTCGGACGCCGCCTGCGCCGCGGCACTCCCCGCGCCGCCGGAGCCAACAACAATTACATCGTAATCCCGCCATGCCGTTTCGATAGACATGTATCATCTCCTCACGATAAGACTGAGCATATCAGGGGCGGCTATCAATTCAATCGTGTAGCTCTTCGCAAATTGTAGATGCGACTCTCACGTCTGCAATCGACGCAGTTTAGACAATCGATACATGTGTTTTAACCAGTTTATAGCCAATGACAAATTTGTCACTGCAATAAGCTTCCTATGCCGAAGGAAGAGACTAAATCAATATCAATCTAAAGATTGGGGTGCGATGGTTGTCTTTATCATGACGTTGACGAGGTTGCCGTCAGCGTCGACTTGCAACACCATGTCTTTGTGCACCCGAAAGGAGACTTTTTATGTCAAGGGATAGGAATAATAGCAAGATACTGCACGTGGTTGATCACCCGTTAGTTCAGCACAAACTTACGTTACTCCGCGATAAAGAAACCAATACATCGCAGTTCCGACAAATACTAAGGGAAATCGGACTGCTAATGGGATACGAGGTGACGCGTGGCCTTCCGATAAAGCCGCGGATTGTCGAAACCCCGATGGCACCCTGCGAGGGCAACATCGTCTTCGAGGACAATTTGGTTGTTGTGCCCATTTTGCGAGCCGGTCTTGGTATGGCCGACGGTTTGCTAGAGCTAATGCCCGGTGCCCGAGTGGGGCATATTGGTTGCTACCGCGATCATGTCACCAAGCGGCCCGCAGAGTACCTCATCAAGCTGCCGGATACCGCTGGGCGGAAATTCATTGTCGTCGACCCAATGCTGGCCACCGGTTTTTCCGCCGCGCACGCCGTAACGGTGCTCCAAGACCGGGGGGTTGCTGCTGCAGACATTCGGTTTATGGCCTTGGTAGCAGCGCCCGAGGGCATCGAGTTGTTCCACGAAACCCACCCTGACGTTCTTTTAGTAGTAGCGGGCATCGATAGCCACCTTGACAACAATGCCTACATCGTCCCCGGTCTAGGCGACGCTGGTGACCGCTTGTTTGGCACGATTGCAAAATAATGGCTAATTTTTATACAAACAGATATGTAATGTTTATTTTTTAATCAGTGCAATTTTACGCTTTCTGGTAAGTGTCTGAAACTTCACGCTTTCAATGTGGCATATTGTTTGCTTACTAGAATTTTGTCTACTCGGTAATTGAAATTGAAATGTTTCTCAATATCACGAGGCGGTTTTTTGTAGATGATAGCGCTGGCTTCAAACTCGAGGATTTTACCGTATGGTTGAGCAAGCGCGCAGGCTAGGCAAGATCGAGCTTATTTCATTGTCAAAATACTTCGGCGAAAGCGCGGCCGTCGATGAGATTTCCCTATCCATACCCGCCGCTTCATATTGTTGTCTACTGGGTCCGTCCGGGTGCGGAAAAACAACGACTCTGCGCTTAATAGCTGGGCACGAAACGGCTAGCAACGGCAGCGTCCTGATTAGCAACCGCGAAGTGACCGACGCGCCGCCAGCAAGTCGAGGCACAGCGATGATGTTTCAAAACTATGCACTTTTTCCGCATCTTAACTGTCTTGAAAACGTCGCTTTCAGTTTGCGCATGCAGGGCATCAACAAAGAAGAGCGAAATTCTCGGGCCACGGAATTGTTGTCGCTGGTGCACATGGAGTCCTTCAGTGGACGCATGCCGTCGCAATTGTCAGGTGGCCAACAACAGCGGATTGCCCTAGCGCGCGCTTTGATCACAAAACCCGACGTGCTGCTTCTGGACGAGCCATTGTCTGCTCTTGATCCCTTTCTGAGAACCCGGATGCGCGCGGAGCTGCGCCAGTTGCAAAAAAAATTGGGCATAACTTTTGTTCACGTAACCCATTCTCAGGACGAGGCTATGGCCTTGGCCGACTTAGTCGTGGTCATGCAAAGTGGCCGCATCGAGCAAGCGGACCACCCACGCGAGGTTTTCAATGCTCCGGCCAACAGTTTCGTCGCCAAATTCATTGGCGGGCATAATGTCTTGTCCGGCGTAGTGCGTAAATCTAGTGGCTCTAGTGTACTTGTCGAAGGACCGGACGATTTCCGCTTCGATTTGAGCTCACAGCAACCAGACGTGGGCACAAAATTGAGCTACGCAATCCGAACCGATGCGATAAAGCTCTCACCCCCGAACACTAAGCAGGCCGAATTTGGGTTTGTCCGCGCTGTAATCAAAGAGACCGAATACGCAGGGTCAGACGTTCGCGTAACCCTGCAGACCACAGACGGTCAAGAATTTGTCGCCATTTGCAAGGAAGCCGATTTCTACACAAACGTTTGGGGCGCAGGAGACAGCGTCAACGCTTCGTGGGAACGAGAGAGTATCCATGCCATAGGGCCAGAAGACTAACTCCTTACAACCAATTCAACCTAGAGAGGAAAGGAAAACAGATGACTAAAGAAAGTAAGAAGACTGGAATGAAGGGCCACCTTGGGCGCAGAACATTTTTAAAAGGCGTGGCCGCCACTGGTGGCTTGGCCGCCGGTTCTGGAATGATGACAGGGTTCCCCACGATTTGGGCCCAGAACATCAAGAATGTTACCCTTCGTCAGTTCGGCACTGGCGTGTCGAACATCAACGAAATTGCCAAGAAGGTGAAGGAAGACTTAGGCTTCACTCTCGAAATGACTGCCCTTGATACAGACACCACAGCACAGCGCGTCGTTACCCAGCCAAAATCTTTTGATATCGCCGACATCGAATACTTCACCGTAAAGAAAGTTTGGGGAGCTGGTAACCTGCAGCCCTTCGACGTTAGCAAGTTGAAGAATTACGATAAGATTGTCGGGATTTTTAAAAACGGCAAGCTGACCCCGACCTCTAAAATCGCTCAGGGCACCGCACCACACACTGTAGGTTTTGCTGACTCTCAAGACGCCAAGACCTTCGCCTCTTCGGAGACCAACTGGTACACTCTCGTGCCGACGATCTACAACGCTGACACCTTGGGAATCCGGCCTGACCTAATCAAACGGCCGATCAATTCATGGGCCGAACTGCTAAACCCTGAATTCAAGGGCAAGGCTTCGATTCTCAATATTCCCTCGATTGGTATCATGGATGCAGCCATGGTATGTGAGGCGATGGGCGAGATCACCTATGGCGACAAAGGCAATATGACCAAGGCGGAAATTGACAAAACCATGGCAATCTTCACGGATGCGAAGAAATCGGGCCAATTCCGAGCCTTCTGGAAGACCTTCGACGAGTCGGTCAACCTTATGGCTTCCGGCGAAGTAGTGATTCAGTCCATGTGGTCGCCGGCCATTACCAAAGTTCGGTCGATGAATATCCCATGCATCTACCAGCCGCTGAAGGAGGGCTATCGCTCTTGGGGCGGCGGACTAGGCATGTCGCGCAACCTGTCTGGAATCACCTTGGATGCCGCTTACGAATACATTAATTGGTACCTCTCCGGTTGGGTCGGCGGTCTACTTATGCGCCAAGGCTATTATTCCG
>MDTD01110044.1_pt1 | contig 22635 bp, 9 predicted proteins | sample 811221 | NCBI WGS metagenome assembly MDTD01 (sample SAMN05326646, study PRJNA326480) | marine metagenome | isolation source: seawater | place: Pacific Ocean: South West | collected 2011 | reverse complement strand
TAAGGAGATACTTTCGATGGCCGAGCAGACATTCCGATCACCAGGATTTTTTGAGCAGGAAATTGATCTTTCTGCAAGACGCGCAACTCCGCTCGGGACCCCGGCGGGCGTAATAGGTACAGCAGAAAAAGGACCTGCATTCGTTCCAGTAACGGTGGGTTCTTTAGCAGATTTTGAAAGCAGATTTGGAGGGCTAAACTCAGATCGCTTTGGTCCTTATGCTGTTAGAGAATTCTTAAAGCACAAGAACTCAGTAACCTTCCTTCGTATTTTGGGAGCAGGCGCAAACGAAACAGATACACACAGAACAAACACCAAAGAGGGTGGCTATGTACAGAACGCAGGGTTCAAGGTAGTAGGCCAGACTCGTTCGGACGCTTCTGATACAACACACGACGGAGCACCGCAGTTCCTTGTTGCAAATCACAACTTGAGAGCAGATGGAAATGGTAGCCAAGACGCTGGCTTTCCTATTTTTACTGACAACGATTCGTTCTCTGAGAGAAACGGAGACGATAAGGTAAATCTTGTACGTGCGGTTCTCTTTACGCCGACAGGGTCTAGATTCGAGATCTTGGACCACAATGAGAGTTGGGCATCAGCAACTAACTTTATCGCTACAGTGGGCGACACCGACGGCATCGGACACAACTACTTTAAGTTGGCCCTTTCGTCTTCGGCAGGAACCAACTTCGCAAATGATAATGATAATGCTGGAATTAGAGAGTTCAAGGTATCTCTAGATCCTAACAGCGGCCGATACATCTCAAAAGTTCTTAACACGGACCCGGACCGCTTCCAGGAAGAGCAACATCTTCTCTACTTAGACTTTGCTGTTGAGGATGAAATTGCACATGTAAGTACATCGACAGGGGCAGTGGCTCTCCTGTCAGGATCTGCAAACACCACAACTAATGGCTATGACACGTCTTCAACGTATAGAGACCTCTTTGGGCGCTACGACACGAGATACACAACGCCGCGAACTCCTGAAATAATTTCACAGCCTTTTGGCGCGTCTGAATACGATCTTTTTCACTTTGAAACAATCACAGACGGTGAGTACGCAAACAACAAGTTTAAGATCTCTATTGCAAATCTTCGCAAGTCTTCTGATCCGAAGGATCCGTACGGAACTTTTGATGTTCAGGTGCGAAGATTCTCAGATACTGACCTTAATCTAGAGATTCTAGAATACTATCCAGAGTGCAACCTGAATCCGTCACACGAAAATTACGTAGCGCGTAAGATCGGTGACAAAAAGGTGTATTACAACTTTGATGCATCAGACGATGACGAGCGCCGCTTGGTAATTCAAGGCAAGTATCCAAACAAGTCTTCTAGAATTAGAATTATAATGCATGACAATGTAGAGCTTGAAAAGGTTCCTGCAGAAGCCTTGCCGTTTGGATTCCGTGGTTTGCCAGTCCTTAAGACTTCAAACACACTTACAGATACCTCTACGAGCAACCTTACAGACGCTGATAACAATGCAGTAGGAAGTAATGCACCCGCTCGTATGGGTCTGTTTAATCCGCAAGCTTTAAGCCTTCACTCAGGCCTGACCGGATCAATTGTTCCTCCGCTGCCCTTTAGATTTAAGTGCACCAGAGGGGCTATTTCAACTGCGACTTCGTTTGCTGTAGGACAGGTTGGAACTAACGAAAGAGTTGATGCTAGAATGTACTGGGGCGTTAAATTTGAAAGGCTCCCGGTGACTTCTTCTGCAGATCAAGGATCTGTCTCAGAAGCAATTCTAAACACAAACATTAGCTCTTTGCCTAACCCACTAATTTCTGCTTACACGAAATTCCAGGGAATCGAAAAGCTTGACACTCTTGTTACCGGCTCCGGCGCCGACTTGTTTAATAACAACAAGTTTACATTGGCCCGTGTCGCTCTACAGAACCAGCTGACTGCTGGTCACATTACAGATGTTAGTGGTACTGCAAAGGATCACATGCTTGAGGCGGTCTATATCCGAAACGGTGTCCCAGATGCTTCTGACTACACCATCCACGACACAATTCGTTCCGGAAGAATTACGATGGCGACGCTGGTTCACAGCTCATCGACGGTATTCAATAGATTCCAGGACTTTAATAAGTTCAGCACAGTCTTCTACGGAGGATTCGACGGCCTAAACATTCTAGACCGTGATAATCGATTGATGACCGACAAGGCATCCTCTTCTGATACTGACGGTAAAGCCGGCGACTCATTCAGCGGTGGACTTGGCCTCGAAGGAACTGATACCGGTGCACTTTCAGGAACTGGCAAGAAAAACAATATTGTTAAGTCAGTAAGAAGTGCTGTTGATATCATGACAGATCCAATGTCGTCTAGAGTAAACGTTCTTGCAATTCCAGGAATGAGAGACACGTTTATCACCGACTACACGATGGACAAGGTGAAAGATTACAGCATGGCTATCTACTTGATGGATATGCTTAACTATGATAAGAATGCTAAGCGTCTCTTTGATGATTCTACTGAAAAGGTAGATGTAAGAGAATCGGCTGAGCAACTTGAGGCACGTGCAATTGATAACAATTACACAGCAACCTACTTCCCAGATGTATTCTTAGCCGACCCGGTTAATCGCCAGAACGTTAAGGTACCTCCTTCAGTGGTTGCATTAGGGGCATTGGCTTTCAATGACAAGGTCGCATATCCTTGGTTCGCACCGGCAGGCTTCAATAGAGGCGCGCTCGAGGCAGTAGCCAACGTTGATGTTAGACTAAATGCAGGTGACCGCGACGCGCTATATGATGCGAGAATTAACCCAATTGCTGTCTTCCCATCGGGTGGATTTGTAATCTTCGGGCAAAAGACGCTTCAGATGGCTAAGTCCGCACTTGATCGAGTCAATGTTAGAAGACTTCTGCTTGAAGTTAAGCGCCTGGTGACAGCAGTTGCCAACAAGCTTCTCTTTGAACAGAACAATTCAGCGACGCGGGCTAGATTCGTCAATCAAGTAACACCTCTTCTTGCGCTTGTACAGGCTCAGGCAGGTGTTGAGCAGTTTAGGGTTGTTTGTGATGACACAAATAACACAGCTGAAGATGTCGAATCTAACAAGATGAACGGCCGTATCGTTGTAGTACCAACCCGCGCGGTTGAGTTCATCGCAATCGACTTTATAGTAACCAATAGCGGGGTATCGTTCGAGTAATGAATACGTATATTCTGATGACAGACGCACAGTTAGGAGCATAAGCAGATGGCCGAGCTGACATTTAAGAGCCCAGGCGTAAGTTCAAGAGAGATTGACCTCTCTGGGCCTACAACTTTAAGACCACAAGGTACACCCGCCGGAGTGATAGGCACCGCTCAGAAGGGTCGTGCTTTCGTACCCATAACATTCGCAACTTACCAAGACTTTGTTGCTGAGTTTGGTGCCACCGACGGAAAGAAATTCGGTCCTCTCGCCATGAACGAGTGGATGAGAAATGCCCGTGCTGGAACATATGTTCGAGTATTAGGTGTTGGTGATGCCAAACAGCGGCAGTCCGGAGGTAACAACTCTGGGCGTGTTAACAATGCAGGATTTGTTGTGGGAGCCGAGCAAGTTTGGGATAACGGACTTGCAGGGTACAATAGATACGCACTTCAGGGAGGCGCTTTAAGTGCCACTGATAGCACACCAGGTGCGCTGGGAAGGACATTCCTTTTAGGAGCCTTCATGACACAGAAGGCAGCATCTACAGTAATATCAGATGCTGGCGTCGATATCGGATCTGCTGCATCGTTCCCGATTCTTCGAGGAGTCTTGATGTCAGCGTCAGGTGTGCACTTAGCACTTTCCTCGACTAATGCTGATAACAACGCACCTTCACAGACTACAGCTGCTCAGTGGGTTTTTGGAGGAGCGTACGATGCAGGTGCTAGCGTAGGAACAGTCAATACAGCAAACGGAAAACAGTCGTTCGTAATGCTGCTAAACGGTCATGTTCCAACAGCACAATATAGCAATGTAATTACTGCGTCACTTGATCCAACTGCTGCTGATCACTTTAAGAACGTGTTTAACACAGACCCAGAGAAAATGCAAGAGGCAGGCCACCTGCTCTATGCAAACTGGGACATTCACCCATCTATCGCCTCACCAGATTCAACAGGAAGAGCTTCTGCAGGAAACACAGCAGAGGCAGTACTTCTAGTTACAGGTAGCGGTGGCAGAAACTCAGGTAGCTCTTCCATTCCTAACTACGAAAACTTCGAAGATAGGTTCCGTGCAGCACACACTCCATGGTTTATCTCTCAGAAGTTTGGCGGAAGAAACAAGGAGCTGTTTAGAGTACATGCATTAGATGATGGTGCACGAGCAAACGATTTGTTTAAGATTACGATCGAAAATATTGCTGCTAGCAATAACAACAATCAGAAATTTGGAAAATTTGATCTCCTGGTTCGTGACTTCTACGATACTGACCAAGATCAGGTTGTTCTCGAGGCATTTAGAGGCCTTAGCTTAGATCCATCTTCTGACAGATATATCGCTAGAGTGATTGGTGATCTTAACATGTATTACGACTTCGACCAGCCTAAGGGCCGGCAGAAGCTTCGAGTTGAAGGATCACACCCAAATGTTTCACGATACATTAGAGTTGAAGTAGCAACTCAAGTTGAACGAGGGTCAATCGCCGAAGAGGCAATCCCCGTAGGATTCCAAGGGCCGCATCACTTGCTTACCAGTGGAACCACAGACGGTGGAAGCGTCCTGGTTGGCGGCGTAATTTCAGGATCAGTCGGTTTGGCGAGCGCAGACTTGGCATGTCTGAAAGAACGACCACTTCCGATGAGAAACCACCTGGTTCAAGGTGTTGGTCTTAAGAAGAAGCTAAACGCATCACTTTGCTGGGGTATCCAATGGGAACTCCAAGATAATGCGAAAGATCTAAACGCTTCGAACAAGGTTGATGAATCATTAGCATCGTTCACCAAATACTTCCCAAGATTCCACGACACGTGGAGAAACGTCTCGGTAGGTAATAATGACGGAGCTGCAGATGATGGCACAGTGGTTCTTGATTGCGATGCCTTTAATAACAACAAATTCACTCTGGAAAACATCCAGGTGTCCACAGGGTCAACAGATAGACCTCTTGCAAATAGGTGGGGAGCTGCAGTATACCGTAGAGATGCGTCACTAGCGTCCACGTTGACTGATACTGACTCGACATCATACCCGCAAGACGTAACAAGATTCTTAGATCCGAGCAAAGACTTCAATCACTTGCCAAGCCGCAAGTATCTCAAGTTTACAGTCTTTGCTCAGGGTGGATTCGACGGCCTTAGCATCTTTGACAAGGAAAAGTCAGCACTTACAGATATTGCTGCTCGCCGTGAATATAGCGATGAGTCAGGCCAGGGAGGAGTCGTTGGCCCAACAATCGCGGCATACAGAAAAGCTATCGATGTGATAGAAGAAAAGGCTGATGTTGACATTCAACTCCTGGCTATTCCAGGAATTCGACACAACGCAGTTTCAGACTACGCCATAGACGCTGTTGAAGATCGATTCGATGCTATGTACATCATGGATATTGAAGAGAAGGACAATGAGAACGCGTTTATGACCGGTTCAAATGTACAGCTTCCTTCTGTAACCTATACGGTCAATAATCACGAGTCACGTAACTTGGACAGCTCTTTTGCTGCAGCTTACTACCCCGACGTTGTGATCACAGACCCAGTAACTAAAACAAATGTGCAATGCCCACCATCAGTTGCTGTCCTCGGAGCTTTCGCTCTTAACGACGCAATCGCTCACCCATGGTACGCTCCTGCTGGTTTCTCTAGAGGTGCTCTCAGCTCAGTTATTGAGTCTCAAGTTAAGCTTAATCGCTCAAACTTGGATGCGCTTTATGAGGCTGACATTAACCCAATTACTAGCTTCCCACACACACCGGGAGTGGTAGTCTTCGGTCAGAAAACACTTCAGGCAGCTGAAAGTGCTCTTGATCGAGTCAATGTTCGACGTCTTCTCATTGAGATTCGTCGGCGGGTGAAGAGAGTTGCAAACGGTCTTCTGTTCGAGCCAAACAGAGCAGAGACACTTGCGCGATTCTCAGCATCAGTTAATCCTATCTTGCAGCAAATTCAGGCGCAGCAAGGTTTGGATAGGTTCAAAGTTCAGATAGATACAACAACCACAACTCAAGCAGACGTTGAGAACAACACCATCCGAGGAAAGATCTTCTTGCAGCCGACACGTTCGGTCGAGTTCATCTCACTTGATTTTGTTGTGACCAATCAAGGTGCGGAGATATAAAAACTAGATGACGGCGATATTTAGATACGTCCAAGGCTTTTTAGGAGAATAAGAAAATGGCAGAGACGCTTTCAGTCACAGACATGCTACCCAATAAGTTTGAGCCGAAAAGAAAATTTCGGTGGGTCTTCGCTATTGAAGGCATCGACGCCTTCCTGATGAAGACTGCTGCTCGACCAACAGTTACCATTGCGGAGCAGGAAATTCCTTACATGAACTCAACTCGTTACCTTGCAGGTAAGACTAAGTTCGAGGCAATTTCAGTAACACTACACGATCCAATCGCACCGTCAGGGGCACAGCAGGTTATGGAATGGGTCAGAACTCACTTCGAGTCTGTCTCAGGCCGCGCTGGTTACGCTGATTTCTACAAGCGCGATTGCCAGCTTAAGCTGCTTGATCCTGTAGGAACTGTTGTTGAACTTTGGGACCTCAAAGGGTGCTTCCTTACGAACGCCACCTTTGGTGATCTAGACTACGGTGCTGAAGATGCTACTGAAGTTTCGCTATCGATTCGCTTCGATAACTGCGTACTCCAGTACTAATCTACACAGTACAACAACCTCTAATAAAAGGAGAGCTTCGGCTCTCCTTTTTATTTTACTACACATGGCTTTCAAAATACACTTGTTTTAGTTTACAGCGCACTGATTGCGAAAGATTATTAAACTAATGCTAGAAAGTAGTAGCACTTAAGGAGATAAAGCAAGTGTCTGATCAGCCAACAAGAGAATCAAGAAACGAAGTCTTTGGAGGACAAGGTGGCCCACAAGCCGCAATTCCAAGACGCAATGTAATGAAGGACGACTTTGGGTTTGAAATTCCAGTAGAGTCGGTACCACTACCGTCAGCAGGTCGATGCTACGCATCTGATTCTCCTCTGTACGGCCAAGAGACAGTTGAAATTCGAGCGATGACAGCCAAGGATGAGGACATTCTAACCTCGAGAACCCTTATTAAGAAGGGCACAGTCATCACCGAGCTTATTCGCTCTTGTCTCGTTGATAAGCGCATCGATCCGGATGACATGCTTTCAGGTGATAGAAACGCACTTATGACTGCTATTCGAATCACGGGCTATGGCGGCGAATACTCTGTTGAAGTTGACTGCCCTGCATGCGGTGAAAGATCGAAACAAGGGTTTAACCTCGGCGAACTACCAATTAAGCGTCTAAACATTAAGCCTGTTGCTGAAGGATCTAACGTATTCGAATGCACTCTCCCGGTTACAAAGAAGACAGTGAGATATAAGTTCTTGACGGGTAAGGATGAGACTGAGATTACTGTAGCATCTGAGCGACGCAAGAAGCAGGGAATGCAGGCAGATAACCTTGTAACGCAAAAGCTAATCTATTCAATTAGTCAGGTCGATAATATCGATGACAAGAATAAGATTCAGCATTTTATTCGGAATATGCCTGCTAGAGATTCTTTAACTCTGCGTCGTCATATGGATGAGAACGAGCCAGGTATTGAGATGAAGGCATGGATGGACTGCCCTCACTGCCTTGAAAGTTCGGAGGTGCGCCTACCTATGGGCGCCAACTTTTTTTGGCCTGACACCGAGTAATTGCCAAGAGACCAAGGAGTACTTCCTTGATCAAATCTTTACTCTTATGTATTATATGGGATTCACGTATGTTGAGGCATACAATATCCCTATATGGCAGCGTGTCTGGTTTATAGAGCGACTAAACAAAGAGCTCAAGCGTGCCAATGAAGCTCAGTCCGGTGCCTCCCGCGCGGCCCATGCTAATACTGCTGATCAAAGAGCCCTAATGGGTCGCCACCGTTCACAAGTACCTTCTAAACTTAGAAGATTCACATAATTAAGTGATCGGCATATTTAGTATTAGGAGGCCGTTATGGAAAAAAGTCTAACCAAGCTTAATGCTTCAATTGCACGCTATATTATAGGCGAGCAATCAGGAATTTCAATTACTGGTTCGAAAGAAAGAGTAGCAGCATTTTGTGACGCTGCACGACACAGCAAGAATCTCTATGAAGCTCTTAACGCAGAAGATGCTGAGCTTGCCGATGTCTTAAAGCTGATCCAGAAGAAGAAAGAGTCAGCTAAAAGATTTAAGGATGTTACTGGTCTGTCCTGGCGATTATAGTATGTATAGCAACCTTTGTATTGCTAATACTTAACGTATAAGAACATAAGCTTCTCAAGGACTGTGTGTAATGGCTCAAGGCGACGCCGGAAATCTTAAAATCCAGCAAGAGATCAATAAGCTTCTTAATGATCGGACTGCTCTGCTAGCTGCCAACCAGAAAGCTCTTTCTGGGCAGGTGCAGACCGCCATACAGTTGTGTAAGGCTCTTAAGTGTGAAGAGCTGGACAAGATAGCCGAGCAGATGGGTGAAATTGATAATGCCACCCTTAAGGCTGCCAAAGCCGCAGAAGAATACGGAAATAAAGCCAAGAAAGCTTCAGAGGCTGCAGCTGCTGCTACAAGAGCAGAGCAGAAAGAACTAGAGAAAAAGAACAAACTTCTTAATGTAGGAAAAGCTGCAGCTGTAGGTGCCTTCGCAGGCCTGATGTCAGGAGTCGCAGGATCTATTAATATCCTTAAGAGCCTTGGCAAGGGCTTTATGGGTATCATCGGCACAATTGGAAAAGTAGGAAAGACCATACTCGCCCTGCCGTTTAAGGTATTGGGTGGATTAGTGGGCATGGCACAATCGGGCGGCGGAGGTGGCCCAAGCCCAATTCGATTAGAGCTAGAAGCCATACGGAAAGAGTATGGTTCGTTAGCCTCAAATGAAGGAAAAGCGCTAGCCTCAGTTCAGCAACAAGTCCAAAAAGCGAGCCAGAATTTAGGTGGCACCGGACTTAAACTAGCAAGAGTATTTGGTCGAGGCAAGAAGGGTGTTGCTGAGGCGATGAAGCAGGCAGGTGAGATTGCCAAAGCACTTGGTCCTGCGTTTAACGGCTTACAAGATCAATTTAAGAAAAATGCTGTTGAGTTGACCATGCTCACACGCGGCTTCACCGGAAGCGCCGATGCTACAGCCGCTATGATGCGTCATGCCAAAGCACTTGGTAAAGACGGTACTGCCTACATCACTGAAATCGCCGGCGCCGCTCAAGAAATGAGCAAGAAGTTCGGCATCTCTGCCAAGGTTATTGGTAAGGGCATGGGCGAGATGATGAAAAACATCTCTGACTTCGGTCACATGGCAAAGAAAGAGATGCTAGCAGCCGCGACATACGCTGGAAAGCTGGGTCTAGAGATTAAAGACCTCGCCGGCGTCATGAACAAGTTCCTGAACTTTGAGGATGCTGCAGAAGGTGCAGCCCAGATGGCACAAGCTTTTGGTATGAATGTCGACGCCATGGAGCTAATGAAGGGCGGCCCTGAAGCTATTGACGAAATGCGACGGGCGTTCTTCGAGTCAGGTAAATCACTCGAGGATATGTCAGCAGCAGAAAGAAAACTTCTTGAGCAACAGACCGGTCTAACAGGTGCAGCACTAGAATCTGCTTTCGCTGCAGAAAGTCAAGGTACTTCATACAAAGACATGAAGAAGGGTGCCGACGACGCAGAAAAGCAAGCCAAGACTCAAACAGAGGTGATGAACAAACTAGCTGACTCCATTGATCGTGTCTTCGGAGGCGGAGGAGGCGGCAAGAAGTTTAAGAGTTTCTTCGACGCGTTTGTACAAGGTTTTGGTGACGGAATTAAGAAGAGTCAAGAATTCCGCAAGCTTATGAAAAACATTCGTAAGTCGCTCAAGGTCGTATACAAGGCAGGCAAAGACGTCGGAAAGATGTTCGTCAAGATGTTCCCAGGAATTCAAGACATGATTAAGGGAACGACAAAGCTTTTTGATCCAAACCGCATTAAAAAGCTAATGAATGATGTCAAGAAAGTCTTTAAGTCATTTTTCAAGGACTTAGAAACAAATCCGGATACAGCAGTTGAAAAGTTCTTTGAGCGAATGACCAAGGCTTTCAAAAAGTGGTTCTCCGCTAGTGGGCCTGCTGCAGGTCAAATGAAGAAGGGCGCAGGAACGTTTCTGAAAGCACTTGGGGCAATCTTTAAGGGTTTGCTAACAATGGCACTTAAAGGTCTTACAAAGCTGTTTAAGAACCTCGCAGAAGCAATCCGTAATCCACCCGAGGTGAAATCAGCATTCGGTGAAGCTCTTGTTGAGTTTGGCAAATCTGTTGTAGAAATATTCAAAGCTTTAGGGCCTCCTCTTTGGGAAGCAATGAAAGAGCTTTTCATGGTGATATGGGAGAAACTCCAGGGCTCGGCTGTTGTTGATAAAGCGATGAAAATTCTTAAGGGAATTCTAATCACACGAATTTTCCTTGCAGCTGCAATGGGTGCTGCTAAGGCTGCCGCCGGTGCAATCATAACGAATGTGATCGGGCCCTTTATCAAAAAGCTGATAATGGGAGCAAACCAAATACCAGGACCAACAGGTGACCCACCCTCACCGGACCAGATCCGTCCGATTGATGAGACAGGTGGAGAAATCTCAGGCAGCAAAACAAACTGGGCTGAAGCAATGAAAAAGGCCGCGCTGATGGTCGTCTTTATTGCCGTCTCTATTGTTGCTCTTGCCGGCGCATTCTTGCTTGCAGCCAAAATTGTGAGCCAGCTATCTTTAGCAGACATTATCAAAACAGCGATAGTTGTAGTAGTGTCTGCTGCTGCTATGGTCATGATCGGGGGCGCAGTTAAGCTTACTGAGGGCTTGGATTATAAGCAAATGGGGATGGCACTCCTTATGATGGTCGGAGTAATTCCTGTTCTTGGGCTTGTAGGAATGGCACTTGGCGCAATGATATCCGGTACCCAACTCCCGTCAGCAGGTGAGTCAATGAAGTGGGGACTCATGATGGTCATTGCTTTAGGGGCCGCAGGAATTTGCATATTCGCCGCCGGCCAAATACAAAAGGTAATAAACGCCTCAGGCGGTCCAGTTAATGTCTTGATCGGTCTTGGGATCTTGGGAGTTATCTTGTTAGCTCTCGGTGCAGTGGGGCTTGGCATTGGAACGATGCTAGGTATGGTGCCAAATCCAGGCGGAGTTGCCAAACTAATGTTGGGCCTCGCCGCGATCATGCTGGTCACAATGTTAATGCTTCCTGTTGCAGGTTTGTTGGGAATGATGTTGATGTCATTCCCATTTGGAACAGCTGGCGTAGGTATTCTTTTGGCAGGCTTTGGTGTTCTTGGGACACTTGGCGGCGCTATGGTCGGAAGCCTTATGCCGGCAATTCAAACCATTGCGGGGCTCAAAATAGCGAACCCTGAACACTTTAAGATGGTAACAGACGCCATTGTTGCAATTGTCAAGGGTATTGCTGCTTTTGCAACTGCGGTCGCTCGAATTATGGAGGCAATAGACCCAGGTATCACAGCCACAATTACGGGTGATAAGTCCAAGCAGTTACAGGAAAGCTTAAAGGGCGTAAAAGCCTTGATCGACGCAATTATGGTGCCGATACAGTCGATTATCGATAAGCTTATTGAGCTAGCTTCAAATGCAGATATTGAAAAAGAAAATGTAGAGGCGATCAAAGCCATTGCAGCTGTGATCAACGCAATTGCAAACGTCATGAAAGCATTCTCGCCTTCCGACGCTGCCTTCAAGGCAATGGAAAAAGCGCAGGGATTCTTTAATCCAAACGGTGCCAAAAAGCTGATGGACTCGATTGCACGAGGCCAGAAAATGGTGATGAATTCAGCAATACAAATGATTCGAGAGATCAAGTCTTTAATTGTTGAGTTGGCAAAAGTCGCGAAAGATGGAGACTTTACAGAAGCGAAACCCTTGCTAGACGTTCTACCAAAGATTCTTAATGCCATTGCCGGCCTAATGAAAGCCTTGTCCCCATCTGAAGGTGCGATGAAAGCAGTTACCGCCGCAGCCGAGACTTGGGGCGGCAATGAAGTGGGCCTGATGCTTGCCATGGCAGTTCAGCAAAAGATGGCCATTGATGCTCTTGCAGATGTGCTGCCTGTCATCGGAGCAGAGATGGGCAAGCTAGTTACAGAGCACTTAAAGCCTACGATCATTGAAATTAGCAATATGGATGTTGATCCTGCAGTTATTGTAGCTGTTGGAGAAATGGTCGCAGGCATGATGTCAGCGCTCGGCACAATGCTTCAAGGTGTCGGCCCGGCAATGGCATCGATGCAGGAGTCTCTAGAGACAAATTATTTCTTTGGCCCATCAAAACAAGAGCAGATGAACTCAATGATGGGTGACTTTGCTGAAATGATGACTGTGTTGGGCACTGTCTTTGACAGCATGACCATCTCTATTAAGAACTTTGTTACAGCAATTATTCCTCTCTTGCAAGAAATAGGCGATCCAGAACGAGCAGCCGCTCAGATGGACGTTGTGACGCAGATGGTAGCTTCTCTGGGATCGACGATTGAGCCACTTCGAACTGCAATGGATCTGATATCAGACTCACCATGGCGCCTCGACGCGAAAAGCGTGTACTGGTTCTTTGGAGAGCCTGGAAAACAAGATTCAACAGGTCTCTTGGCAGTGCTAGTGACTTCAGTTGGTAAGAACATTGCTAAGTTTATTAACCAGATGAAGCCTGTCATGAGCAAGATAGGAAATCCAGAACGAGCAGCTGCTCAAATGGAAGTTCTTGCCAAAGCGGTTTCACTTCTTGGCGAAGTCACCGGTCCGTTGATGAAAACTATGGACATGATCGGAAAGTACAAATCCGAGGGATCTAAGTGGAATGATGAAGTATATTGGTATTTCGGTTCTCCGAGCGGCGGAGGAAATGATGGCCTACTAGCAGTCATTGTCTCAAGCGTTGGCGGTTCCATCTCGAACTTTATGGAGAAAATGAAGACAGTTTTTGCAGGCATCTCAGATCCGGCAGCGACTGCACAGAAAATGGAGATAGTGGCACAATCAGTCGCAGCTATGGGCACGCTGCTTGAGATGATGAGCAAAGCTATGGCGCTGATCGTCAAGCACAAAGATTCGTCTTGGGCTGCTGAAGTCGCGTTCTATTTTAGCGTCCCTGGTGGCTTGATGTATCAAATCGCAAACTCGTTAGGGTCAAGCCTCGCAACTATCGTGACAAAGATTGTTGACTCTGTGAAGGGAATTGAGAACCCTAAAAAGGCAATCGAGGCATCAAAGCTGGTAGGGACCGCCTTAGAAGCAGTAGGAACTTTTGCAGAAATAATTCAGGGCTTCATGAAAATGAAGATTAAGAACGTTCAAGACAAGTCTGCGAAAGGAAAACTTAACGCCATCATGTGTATGGTTGCAGGAATTTCAGCACAGCTAGCTTATTCAATGCCGCAAGTGATTACCGCCCTTCTTGACGTCATCGAAGGTACTGGCGGTGGCATAAGTCGCCTCTACAAGTATAGACACAGCATTAAGATTCTTGGAGACCTTCTCTGCACAGTCGGCATCTTCGCGGATGCCATAACAACAATGAGCCAGCTCGGAGGCAGCGGAAAATTCAACAAGAACAAAGTGGAGAAGATCTTAACTGGCGTCGGTGACATGTTTGCGCCGGGCGGGAAAGCGATTACGGCACTTAAAAACATCATTCTGGGTATGACAGAGATTCCTCCAGTCGCTGGAAAGATTAATCTCGTAACCATCAAAAAAGCAGGCCAGTTCCTTGACGAAATGATGAAGATGATAGACAAAATCGCAGAGCTCGGTTTTGACAAAAAGTACACAAAGTTCTGGAAGGGCGCCAGGTCAATAGCCAAGAAAAAGACGGGTTATATTGCATGGTTTGACTATCTTTTGGAAGGGGTAGCAAGATTACCAGCGAGCGCAGGCAAGATTAACCTTGTGACAATGAAGAAGTTGGCAGAGTTTCTTGAGTGTGGCATGATCCCAGCAATCGAGCACGTGGCAAATATACCGCTAGTGATATCTGACCGAGTAGCCCAAGTTGAAGAAGCAATTACGATGTTCTCTGACCTATCTGACACCATCTCAGGAAAGAGTTTTGCAACTGCTGTTAAGATTGGAGAAAACTTATCTAGAGGCGGCAAGTCGATTACGTTTGAGCATGAGAACGTTAATATTAACCTGACAGTTCAGGTTGACATGAGTGCAGAGCAACTTGCACGAGGCATTGTCAAGACCAACGAGATGAAGAACGCAATGGGACAGGGCGGATAAGATGAGTGACGAGAAGAAAGACACAGCAGAAGAGTACGATCTTAATACAGCTTATGGTCGATTTATGAGTGATAAAGACACACCTGAGACACCTGCCTACTTTATTAATGGTCTTCTTTCTCAAACAGACCCACGCTTAAAAGCTCAGCTGATGGAAGATTACAAGAGCCTATTTAGGGTTGCTGACGTTTTTGGTGGCCTAATGCAAAAAATTATGGAGACTCCTGGTGGCCGTCAGCAGTTTGAGAAAGAGTTGGATAAGTTTGTGCAGCGTCGTAATGCTGAAAGCTTGGTAAAGGAGGATGGTGGTGCCCAAGAAGACACATGATACACACATCACGCTTGGAAACGGCTTAGATCCTGAGCAGCTATACAATCCCGGACATACCGCGGGAACCAACACAAGAGACGATCTAGTAGATCCTGCGGGTGAAAGACATGATATAAGTGCAGACGCGCAAGAGGCAGCACAAGACTATGTAAGCAGAGTATCAGCAGGCGAAGCTGTGCATCAAGGTGTACGCCGACACAACAAGGGCAATACGTACCAGATTCCGCCAGATGCTGAGGGCTCTCCTGAAGGCCAAAAAGTAAGATCACCTCTATATAGGGCAGGTCAAGATTCTGAAACAGTCGCAAACGATATCAAGAACACCGGTGTGACACTCGGCACATATATGAACGCCGCACTTGGTTTTAATGAGCAGCAAGCTAGATACTTCGAAGATTTAAGCAATAGCTCTTATGGAAAGTGGGGAACTGATGCTGAAAATCCCTTTGTTAAAGACGGACACCCGATTGACAAAGAGAAGGGTAAGGGTAGTCACACTCTTTTAGGTGTTGAAACAGTAGATCCCACAAAGAGGTCTGTTGGTGACCCGTCAATTTACGGAGACGATGGCCCCACAGAGATACAAAAGAGAATATCGAGTGTTATGCTGGTCAACAGATTTAACTCTTCTGATAAAACACCTTTTATGACTGGGAATGAAAGAACAGGCATGGGTTTTTCGCAGCAGTCTAAGATGGGGTCATACAATGCGGATTCACCCCCAGTGCTGGAGGGTGATCTTAAGAAGATAGGTGAAGACCTTATTTCTAGGGCAGTTGGGCACGATATCGACCCTGACAACAAAGGCATCGGCGGCAAGTACGACATGGCGCTAGCACCCTCAGTTGAGCAATTGACCGGATGGAACACAATTGACATGGGTCGTCTGCGCGCTATGAATACGAAAGGTGGACGAGCGAGTATACCTGCTGATGCTGGTGTTAGAATGAGTCTCTCTAAAGACGGAAACGTTGACAGAAAAAAGACATACGGGCAGCTCAATAGTGAGTACGAGCATTTTGACGGACCACTGCCGCTGGGCATGGTTGTCAATACTGTAATAAGCCTTGTTGCTCTTGTTGTTACTTCTGCGATCATTATGGGAATCGCAGAAGGCATCGGTGCCGCAACCGGCGACAAGACCGAAGGAAAAGTTCCTAAAAATACACCCCCGTCAGACCTTGCATATGGGCGGCACTCATTAGCAAAAGAGCGTGCCGGCGACTATCTAAGCAAGATGTTTAATATACACATTCCAGAGCAAAACTTTGGTACTTCAATGTTTTTTGGGATTTTGCTGTTTTATGGCATTCCTGCAATTCCAAGCCCGTCTTCAGCTACACCTGGAATGCCAGGGACAGACTGGACTGATATCATGGACGCTATAGGCGGTATCGCGATGACACCCGGCTATTACTCTGTTGTGACTCGTAACGTATCAAGAGATACACAACAAATTGAGGCTGCTATTAGCGCAATGGGAACTGATCTTGGCCTTGGCGGAATGATAACTCAGGTGTTAAAGATTATTGAAGCAGTCACGTCTTCGGCCACCTGGAAGTTTCTCATGACCATGGTAAAGGTGGGTGAGAAAGGGCTCCACGCAAAGCACGGGCATCCAACCCTAAGCGAAGAAATTAATGAGCTTGGAGCTGGCCCACCGAATCGTCATAAGAAAAGCAGAGAGATGTCTGAGGGCGACTGGATGACTGTGGGTCCCAAAGACGCAGGACGCCTTGCTTGGAGACACTCATCAGCTCCAGCCCGATACTTGTATCCGGCGTCTTTTTCTAAGGCGATGGTGCGCATGCGCGGTGCAGGAATTGTACCAGATGAAGACTTAGACAAGTATAGTGACGGCGCGCCATGGCAGAGAATGTACCAGCCAGGCATGGAAAATGAGTTCTCATATCCAGTACAAGACTGGGCAGGCGCCGCCGGTACCAGTGACTTAGGCGCAGGTGAGAAGTTCGACGCGTCCACCGATCCAACTCGAGGTAGACTTCCAAAAGAATATGTTAACTGGATTGAGCAACAGCTAGATTCTGAGTTTATGCCATTCTACTTCCACGACTTAAGAACTAATGAAATAATATCTTTTCATGCTTTTATGACAGAGTTGACAGACGGCTTCTCTGCTGATTATTCTTCTATGTCTGCCTACGGTCGTGCCGACGATATAATGATCTACAACAAAACGACAAGAAGCATATCATTTGGTTTTGTCTTGGCAGCCACCAGCAAAGAAGACATGAATGTAATGTACTGGAATATCAACAAGCTGGTCTCCATGATATACCCACAATACTCCCGCGGGCGCACGATGATTCAAGGTGAAGGGGACACCGCAACAAAATTTGTGCAGCCCTTCTCCCAGATACCAACCGCGTCCCCGATGATTAGAGTTCGTTTTGGCGACATGCTTAAGTCAAACTATTCTAAGTTTGGTTTAATGCGGCTGTTTGGTTTGGGGGAGCCTGAAGACGCCTTTACACTTGATCAGGGCGATGTAGACCCAAAGAAGCTGGAAAAGTATGCAGAAGACTTAAAAAAGGCTGAGCAAGAGGCGAGAAAACAGAAGGCACTTAAAGAAATAGATCCGGGTGGGTCTAATAAACAGCAAAAGAAAGCGCTAGATAACGCAGGTGTTACGGGCGTTTCTGCGTCAGGTGAAGATAGTCAGTTCGGGTATGTGGAGGGTGATCTTGTAATGCTGAAGTCAGCACCAGTCAGATACTGGGTGAGAAACGAAGAAGGAAAGATGGCAAAGCAAATAACAGACTATCCAAGCGATGGTGCTGGCCGTCGTCTACATAAGTACGCTGGAAACGTAGAGGTTGAAGTTGTACAGCGTGTTCCTGATGGCGCAGCCGGAGGAAGCCAGTCGCCTGATAAATTTAGCTCACATGCTGCCGGATCTCTCCCAGAAGGAAAAGGCGACGACCGTGGCGCGGAGCAGGCGGAGGCTGATAAGGTGGGAACATACTTTAAGAGAATGGCCTATCTTGTTAAAGTCAAGGAGGGCTCAGCAGCTGCCTTGTCGCTTGGAAAGAAGTTTACTGATGGGCCTACGATGCACTATCATAGAGCACTTCACTCTGAAATCGCAGGGCTTTCTCCCGCAGGAATTCAAAAAATTAAAGACGACGAATTAAGCAAACTGGAGAAGCCGGGTCGAGAATCTAAAGACGGTCATGAGCTTAGAAGATTTTTTGCAGGGTCAGAAAAGACAGGGGCTTCTCCGGGCAAAGAGAACTATCTTGTAAGATCATTTGAGAGCGCTATGGGCCGCGGCCTGGCTGGATTTATTACTGACATAAGTTTTGACTGGGCAGAGTCAACCTGGGAATACGAAGCAGGGATGAGAGCGCCCCAAATGATGAAAGTATCTGTTTCGTTCGCCCCGATTCATGACATTCCAATGGGTCTGGACTCTGACGGCATGATGAGATCTGTGGCGTATAACGTAGGATCTGCCTCAGGACTGGTTGGACATGATCCTCTTGGGCCTGACAACAAGTTTGAGGCAAAAGAGAGAGAAAAAGCTGTGGCCAAGGCCGCTGCTAAAGAGGCAGCAAGGAAAAAATCTGAAATGGAAGAGTCAGCCAAGAAGGCAAAAGCCGCAGCAGAAGCACCAAAGCTACCGTAGAGGACATAGACAATGGCAGTATCACGTTATAGAAGAACTCGTCGCTTAGACGGCGGTAAGAAATTAGGCACATCAAGAATTTCTGGAGTACTGCGCAGAGCCACGAAGAGTGGAAAGATACCTTGTAGGACATACGTGTTGGCAGAAAATGAAAGATTAGATCACTTGGCCGGCCGCTTCTTAGGTAACGGACAGTTATGGTGGGTCATTGCAGCATGTAGTGGGATTGGCTGGGCACTACAGGCTCCTCCCGGCACCAGGCTCAAGATCCCGTCAGACTTAGAAAAAGTGATGGCTTACATAGGATAGACGATGCCAGACTTGACCGTTAGATCAGAGCTAGATTTTATTGTTAAAAAGCTTGGCCCGTATTTTGGTGTCATATCTAAAAGTGCTTTTATGAGCATGCTTGTTTCAGGTGAAGAGGCCGCTTCTGATTTTTCTACTGGTGATACTTCTGAGCCCGATCCAATTGCAAACGTGGCAAATGTAATACTCAATATGCAGGAAGGTGGAATGAGATCGATCGATATCGTGAATCAGACCGCTGAGACAGACTGGGGCGACAATGAAGAGCTTCTTAAAAACACCTTTAGAATAACTTTTGAAAAAGAAGATGTTGATAACGCTTCAAAGTGCCCTGTTGCAAATGGGCATAGTGCCGGGTCTAAGAACGATGACCAGGGTTGGCCGGCCAAAGATGTCTATTCGATTGCAGAGACGATAGGTCTTAAAGCAGGCGCTGATGGGCAAGTCAACGCCAAACCCACAGACGGTGACAAGGATGAGTCGCCAAACTTGTCGGTCATACAAATATTTCCAACCCGTCTGAACCCGGCGAATCGCGATACGGGTGCACTCAGTATTTTTCTAAATGCACTGCCAACACATGAAATTAGCAGGGCAGTGCCTTTTATTGATTTAGTCGCCATAACAAAGACACCAATGCTTCAAATGGCAGAAGATGGAGATTCAGGTAGAATTACTCAAATGTCACTGGGGCAATTCCTCTTAGGTAATGACAATGTGTCAGGCCCGTCGCAAACAATGATGAATGCTGTAGACGCCGCAGTCGCTGCTGATATGGACCCTGAAGAAGAGGGGCAGTCTGGGGACGAGTCAGCTGTTGCTTCTACTATCGCCACAGCCGGAATGGAAATGTTTACCGCACCTCAAACTCTAATAAATGCAGATGAGCTTCACTATGAGTTTGATACAAATGAGCAAGCAGAAACAAATCAGCTAACGGGAGAAAAGCTGGGCGACAATGATCCGCACCCAGGAGGTCGTAGAGCAACACCTGTTATCGATCGTTTTAGACCTTTTATGTCGCTGTCTTCATTTAACATAAACGTTGCACCCACCATGGGAATGATGTCGTACAAGACTGCTGAAATGGAATTGGTTTTGCATGACAGGTCTAGGCTGTCTGAAATCGCGCCGTTTGTTAAGCCTGACTCATTTAACAGGACACACTTTCTCATAGAGTACGGTTGGGCACATCCTGACTGCAAGGCACACAGATTTCAGTCTTTAGACGGTGCTTCCGGAAACGAGCACCTAACGTCTCCAAACACTAGTCTGTTCGGAGCGTTTATTGGTAATCTCCGGTGCAAAGAAAAATACAAGGTTGTTAATTCTTCTTTCTCATTTGACGAAGTAGGACAGGTGACTATAAGTGTTAAGCTGGCAATGCTTCCAGGCGATGATCAGCACAAGTGCAAGATAGGCCAGGGCGGTGAAATTGAAGAGCAGACCAAGGCAATTGACAAGCTTACGGAAGCTATTTCTGAAATAAGAAAGAAGATTGGCCGACAAATGGGTGGTGCTGCAGATGTCGGCGGCGACGGAGACGTCTTAGGCATTGCAAACTCCACTCAGGGTGCAATGAACATCAGCAAAGAAGATCTTAAGAAAGTCAGAAGCTTCATTAAGAAAAACCGAGGCAAAAAAAGCGTCGAAGAGATTGAAACGCTAGAAGACTCTTTGCAAGAGTTATACGGTAGTGACGGATCAGGAAAAAAGGGAAAAGTTGCTGAGATAAAGAAGACCATTGCTGCAGAAGTAAAGAGAAAAATTGCCCTCGTCAAGAGCACCAGGACACCCGATCCGTGGGCAGTTGATATGGATGCATACACTACAAAGATATCAAAAAAGTCATCAAAGTATGTTTCTCTTGGAAAGGTTGTGACAATTTTCCTTGGACTGCCAATAGCTGAGACTGGCAAGTACGACGACATACAATTTTACTTTTACTCTTTTAACGAGCGCGCTTCTTTTGTGAGGGACTATAATATAGCGCAGTTCCCCATTCCTGTCAAAGATTTCGAAATGATGATTAAGGAAGAGCTTAAGCTTGAAGCGAACATGTCGATTGGCAAGTTCATGAACTGGCTAAACAAGACGTTTATTAAAGATCAAGGCACTCCGGCGTACGGAATGACAAAGATATATGGTGCTAGAGACAAAGAGGATAAGCACAAAAGAAAGGTCGCGGCAAAGTTTGAAAAAGACAGCACCGCCATGTTTAATGAAAAACAAAAGATCTTGACCAAGGCGTACGGAGAGGGGGAAGATCTAACTTTTCGAATGCCTTCACTCACGTTTAAGCAAGAATGTGTGCCGGCTGCCAACAAGACAAAAGCGGCCGACGGCGAGGATAAGCCAGGAAGTGCCGACACGATTCTTAGAATTCACATCTACGACAAGCAAGCAACGTCATACAGTGCTCTTAATCAAATGCTTCAAGCCGCTAAAAAGTCACAAGTCGGCCTTATAACAAAATCTTCCGGCAACGTAAAGAAAGATAAAGGAGCACACCCAGAGCACAGTGCTGAGTTTGTTGCACAAATTAACAAGGCAATCGATCAAGGTCTCCTCGAGACAGTGCCAGTAACAGCTGGTGCTAAGGTTGGAGGCGTATCTGTTGAAGACTTGCAGGGAAAAGTACGATTTCGTCTAGCAGGTGGGTTTCCAGCTGTCAAGGGGTTTCTAATGCGTTCAATGCCCTCTGCACGTTATGGTGAGTCTCACTCAGGAATTCTCACTGCAGACATTCAAAGTATGGAAAATCCTGCATTGGCAACTATTAACATGCAACGCCAGGGTATGGGAGGTGGTGATCAGCCTCAAGGAAACAGAGACGCTGGTGTCCCGATGCGTGTGCACCCTGTCGATTGCTCGATTACAACAATTGGGTGTCCATTATGGGACTTTGGTCAGCAAATATTCATAGACTTCGGCACAGGAACGACAGTAGATAACATTTATGCAGTCGTCGGAATTGATCACTCCCTAGAGTCCGGAAAATTTGAGACTAGTCTTAAAATGAGGCAGCTCTCTGCGTGGGGTGCTTACAGCTCTATGATTGACAGAATTGCTGACGCGATGACCGTCCTCGGTGACGCCAAAGAAGAAAGCTAATCTTGTGTACACTTAGGTTTTCCTATGGTACAATGATTACGTGACAATTTGTATCTTAAACAAGGCAGTTGGGGCTCGCCAGCATCTTATAATAGGCGGCTCAGAAGAAGAGCGATCGTTTTGCTGGGGCTCTAATATTCCTGACGATGCATGGGTTGTCGGAGATCGTACACATAATAGATCGGTTGAAGAGTTGGCAAAAATCTTTCATAAAGAAGTACCGACTATTGCCACACCGAAACATTTAACAGCCTTCAAAGAGCTAGACCCTGACTATGAAAACTATATTATCCCATGGAACTGGGTACTTCCAGCAAATGAGTTTAGAGACGGCTTAAATAATACTGTAGAAGCAGCCTCGGAGATCATCTGTGCTTTGGAAAGCTCGGGGTATATGAAAACCTATGTCAAAGGGAGAAAGACTCTCCAGAAGCTGGTACCAGCACGAACATGCGACAAAAAAGTAGGTAACTACATAGAGCAAAACTCTTCTGGGCCCTCAACCGTAAGCGCTATAAAATCTTTCATGCCGAATGGCAACGGCTTGGCTGACCTGCCGGTATATAGCCAGTCTTCTACGGCAACAGGAAGACTAACAGTGAAGAAGGGGCCGTCGATTCTTACACTTCCCGCAAAGTGCAGAGATCTAATAAGGACCAAGCACAGTACAGGTCGAGTAGTACAGGTTGACTTTGTGTCTCTAGAGCCAAGAGTTGCAAAATATATCTCAGGCGAAGAAGCACCCGTCGATATCTACACTGATATGTGCGAGTCGCTGTTTCATGGCACTATTGATAGGAAAAC
>MDTD01038382.1_pt1 | contig 22635 bp, 22 predicted proteins | sample 811221 | NCBI WGS metagenome assembly MDTD01 (sample SAMN05326646, study PRJNA326480) | marine metagenome | isolation source: seawater | place: Pacific Ocean: South West | collected 2011 | reverse complement strand
CGCCCTCGCTCGCCTGGAACGTGCCCGAGCCGCGACGGACGACCATGTCGCCGAACGTCGCGCGGGCGGTCGTCATCGGGATGTGGACATCAAGGTTCAGATCCCGCCCGACCAGAGCCGCCCCAGCACCGCCCGAGAGCCCGATCGGCGCGAGCACACCGATGACTCTGAAGGTTTTCTCGTCGATCCTGAGCGTCTCGCCGACCGGGTCTTCGAGGTGGAAGAACTCCTTGGCGATCTCCGATCCGATCACGCACACCATCGAGCGTCCGTCGAGGTCGGCCTGTGTGAGATACCGCCCGCGTTCGAGCTTGAGCTGGGCGACCTCGAACATGTCCGGCGTCGTGCCGTAGGCCTGGCTGGTCTTGCGCTTGTCGCCCCGGAGCACCTGCGAGCCCAGTTCCTTGAGGGGCACGATCGAGGTCGCGTGGGGGAAGGATTCCTCGATGACCGCCAGATCGGTGCGGGTGAGGCCGTACTTCGTGGAGAAGCTCTGGTTGCTCTGCCCCTGCTGGTCAGCCTGCGGCGGCTTCTGGGACCGGATGATGATGTTCCGGGCCCCCAGACGCTCGATCTGCATGAGCGCCTGTGCTTTTGAGCCTTCCCCGATGGAAACCATCGTCACGACCGCCGAGACGCCGATGATGATGCCGAGGGCGGTCAGAAACGACCGGAGCAGGTGCAGGCGCAGATTGGAGAGCCCAAGCCGAATGGTTTCGAGCAGGAACGTCATCTCGAATGGGATCCCCTTGAGCCGGGGGCGCACCGCGCCCGCAGGATGCTACCACCCAAACCCGCTCCGGTGGCGGCTGGGGGGCAACCGATGATCTCAGTCCGCGTCACCCACGAGGAAGACACCGCCCAGGGCTGGTCCCACCAGGTCGAGATCAAGTCGGGCGACCGCGAGCCCTTGCTCGTGACCGTTCGCCTGAGCTACCAGGATTACGAGTACTGGTCCGGCGGCGCCCGCCCGCCCGAGCAGGTCACCGTCAGCCTCATCGAATGCCTCCTCGACCCGGGCGAGGACGCCAGTGTCCCAAGCCCGCTGCCCGAGAGCTTCGACGCCTCGACCGCCCGCAGGTGGATGCCCGGGCTCGACGGCTGCATCCGCTCCGGCTCGTGGCATTAGGACGCGCCCGTCTCTTCAGCGCCCGTCTCGTCAAAGTCAATCCCGTCATCGGCAGTCTCGCCCTCGATCCGCGGAGCCGAGAATGTTAGCAGTGTGATCTCCGCCAATTCGAGCAGGTGGTACCGCACCGCGACGCGACCGGCGACGCCCTCGGGCACCGCGAACGTCACACGCACACGCGCCGGGCCTTCGATCTGGAGATCATCGTCTTCGCTCGTCGTGCCCGCCTCGCCCACGCGCTCGGCATGGACCGCCCGCGCCTGCGGGATCGAGAAGACCGCCATCACGCCCTGTGATTTCGGATCGAGCACAACGCCCGGCTCCATGAGCGAGAAAAGAACAGGGCACCATCGCCCGCCCCCGTCCTCCACCCTCTCGCGCGAGTCGGCGACACTCGCAGCGTCCGGGTGCACCGTCATCTCGACACACACAAAGCGGTCGCCGAGCACCGAGAGATCGTTGTCCTCGTCCTCGTTGTTGTCGAAGGCATTGGTGTCCACGGGCGCTTGGCAGGGTGCGACGCCGTGCACCGTAACCGTTGCGCCGCGCAGCACGATGGACTGATCCTCGAGCGAGGACTGCAGCAGCCGCCGCGCCCCGAACTTGATCAGCGCGATCGCGAGCCAGACGAAGAAAAAGAACGATCCCGGGATCAGGATGAGCCCGGCCCACCAGGGCAGCCATCGGCTGGCGATGATGATCGCGGTCATCGCTAGCAATACGAAGATGAGATACGCCTTGACCATGTGGGTCCGAGTCTACCGCGAACCGAGCCGGGCCTCGATCTCGGCCCGGAGCTTCTGAAAGAGCCCGCGATGTGCACCGCCCGGTTCGCAATCGGGTGAAGTCCCGAAGTCATACGCCTCAAACGGACCGAGTCGGCGTATCTCCGGATCTTCGCGCGCAAAGCGGGGGATCACGTGCGCGTGCAGCTCGGGGACCATGTTGCACAGGATCAGGTAGTTGATCCGCTCGGCATCCGTCGCCGCCAGGACCGCATCGCCCAGCAGCAGGAAGTCGGCCATGAACTGCGCACGCTTGTCTGCATCAAGATCGTTGACGCTCGGCACAACCGGATCGGGCAGGAGCACGCAGCAGCCGGCGATCGCCTCGGGCTGGTTGTCGTTCATGACCGCGTAGCCCGAGGGCATCTTGGCCAGCAGCAGCGGGTGCTCGCCCGCTCGGCACTGTGCGACACGCGTTGAAATGATGTTGTTGCTCATAGTGCTCCATCCCGGACAGCCATCTGTATACTGCGTTCATGAACATCGCACGCATCGTTCTCGCAGTTTGCATGGTATTGCTCGGAGCCCCGGCCGTGGCGCAGGACGAATCCGACTCCGCAGAAATCGAATCGCGCGACTACGTCTTCGTCTTCATCACGACGGGCGAGGCAACGGACCTCACACCCGACCAGCAGCGCGAGGCCTTCGGCGGGCATTTCTCGAATATGAAGCGCATGGCGGTGGCGGGGGACCTGCTCATCGCGGGCCCCTTCGGCCCGCCGCTGGCCGAGCCCGACCACCGGGGCCTCTTCGTTTTCGATGCCGAGACCATCGAAGAGGGCATGGCCCACGCCGAGACCGACCCGACCTATCAGGCCGGCGTGTTCAAGCTGACGCCGCACCTTCTGACGACGGCCGCGCCGCTCACCAAGCTCCACAAACTCGACATGAAAGCCCTCGAAGAACAGGGCGAGAACGCGCCCCCGGGCTCAAACGCCCGCAGCTATGTGCTCGCCTCGGCCCCGTTCGATGAGAAGCTCTACGAAACAGCGGGCGAGGCCGAGGGCGTTCTGATCGCCGCCCGCCTGCATGGCTCGGGCGAGGACGAGTCCGACGAGATCCTCCTCTGGCTCGACGCAGAGAACGAGGAAGCCGCGAAGGAGATCGCGGGCAAGCTCGGGGGCGAGTGGACGCTGCACGGTTGGTTTGGGTCGAAGAGTGTGGCGGCATTCGGCGAAGGTGAATGAATCAGACCATGAATACGCCAAGATGAGTCTTGTTTCTGAGTGTGTACTCAATCGAATCTAGAATTGAAAGCCATGTATCCCAGTGGTTCTCTATTAGCTGAGAACGCGATTTCATAAATTCGTTCAGGAATTTCTTTCGTCGCAGAAGTGGTAATTTAGGCTTGTAGCGTTCGAAGCTCTCAGCAGTGTCGAATTGAGCGAGGCCGTGAAGTGTTGATTTGGTTGCTTCAGCCGACCAAGCAAGAAATAGGCCGCCATCCATTGCACTCGGCCAGTTGGGCATCTTGACGTTTTGGCCTTCAAATGTCACCAGTGGGCGAAATGGGGGGGTTCCCTTCGCAATCACCCCAAATGCCCGGGTGTTGAGAAGCTTGTCGAGTTCCCATGTGTTTGTCGTGCACAAAGAACTGAGCAAGTGATTACAGAGCATCTCGTTGATTGCAGGATCTGGACGCTCCTCTTGCATGTAGCGTATTTCTTCAATCAGATACTCGTCCGGTTGCGTTGAAAAATCGCTGTACCAACGGAACACGGTGTCGATTGTAAGAGTGGGCTTTGATTCAAACAGATCGCATGCGCGAGTAAATCGATCTGGGTCAAGTGCCACAAGTGATGTACAAACGCCCACTTCTTCACTCCTAGACGATTACGAGCCCAGCATCCCTTCCAAATACCGCCCCGTATGACTCGCCTTGTTCTTCGCCACATCCTCCGGCGTGCCCGTCGCGACGATCGTGCCGCCGAGGTCGCCGCCTTCGGGGCCGAGGTCGATGAGCCAGTCGGCGCACTTGATCACGTCGAGGTTGTGCTCGATGACGACGAGCGTGTTGCCCGTGTCAGCGAGCCTTCCCAGCACTTCGACGAGCTTGCGGATGTCCTCGAAGTGCAGGCCGGTCGTCGGCTCGTCGAGGATGTAGAGCGTGTGCTCCTGGCTGATGGTGCCGTCGTAGCGGACGCCCTTGCCCAGTTCCGTGGCGAGCTTGACGCGCTGCGCCTCGCCGCCCGAGAGCGTGGTCGAGGGCTGGCCCAGCGTGATGTAGTCGAGCCCGACATCGCGCAAACACTCGGCGAAGCGCAGGATCTTCGGGTGATTCTCGAAGAAGCTGCACGCGTCCTCGACCGTGAGCGCGAGCACATCGGCAATGTTCTTGTCGCGGTACGTCACCTCGAGCGTCTCGCGGTTGTACCTTTTGCCCCGGCAGACCTCGCACTCGACGAACACGTCGGGCAGGAAGTGCATCTCGATCTTCTTGAGGCCCTGCCCCTGGCACGCCTCGCAGCGCCCGCCGCCCGATTGCGCCGAGACGTTGAAGCTGAATCGGCCCGGCTTGTACCCGCGGATCTTGGCTTCCTTGGTCGCGGTGAAGATCTTGCGGATCTCGTCGAAGATGCCGGTGTACGTCGCGGGGTTTGAGCGCGGCGTGCGCCCGATGGGCGACTGATCGACTTCGATCACGCGGTCGATCCTGCTCAGCCCGGTGATGCGTGAGTGCGCGCCGGGCTTGTCGCGGCTGCCGAGCAGGTCCTTGCGGAGCGCCTTGAGCAGAATCTCATTGACGAGCGTCGACTTGCCGCTGCCCGAGACCCCCGTCACGCACACGATCCCGCCGAGCGGGAACACGGCATCGACGTTCTTGAGGTTGTTCTCCTTGGCACCCTTGATCGCGACGGCTTTCTTCTCGCTCATCTTGCGGCGCTCTTTGGGCACCTCGATCTTTTTGCGCCCGGAGAGATACTGCCCGGTGAGCGAGTCTTTGTGCTTGCAGATCTCGGCGACGGTGCCCTGCGCGACGACCGTGCCGCCGTGCACGCCCGGGCCGGGACCGATGTCGACGACGTGGTCGGCTGCGCGGATCATGTCCTCGTCGTGCTCGACGACGAGCACGGTGTTGCCGATATCCGTCAGGTGGCGGAGCGTCCGGATCAGCCGGTCGTTGTCGCGCTGGTGCAGCCCGATCGTCGGCTCATCGAGCACGTAGCACGCGCCGACCAGGCCCGATCCGACCTGCGTGGCGAGCCTGATCCGCTGCGCCTCGCCGCCCGAGAGCGTCGCCGTGCGCCGGTCGAGCGAGAGATACTCGAGTCCCACGCTCGAGAGAAACCGCAGTCGGTTGCCGATCTCTTTCATGATCGGCTCGGCGATCTGCTCCTGCTCTTTCGAGAGTTTCAGCCCCTCGACGAAGGCGATCGCGTCGTTGATGTTCAGCCGCGAGAGTTCGGAGATGTTGAGCTGAGAGCCATCGTTGCTGTCGCGTCCGATGACGGAATCACCGAACGCTTTCTCCGTGTCGGCCTTGTGTGACGACGAGACGAGCACATGCAGCGCTTCGATGCGCAGGCGGTCGCCGTGGCACTCGGGGCACGTGTGCTCGGCCTGGAACTGGTGCAGATGATCCTTGACCCACTGGCTCTCGGTCTTGTGGAACCACGCGCTCAGCATGGGGATGACGCCTTCCCATCCCTTGCCGCCGTACATCAGCGTTTCGTACTGTGCGTCGGACAGGTCGGCGATACTGGTGTTGTAGTCGATGCCCTCCTTTCGGCAGTAGCGCCGGAGCATGCGCGGGTAGATCATGCCGCCCGGGCCGTTCTTCTTCCACGGCGCAATCCCACCCCGCGCGAGCGACTTGTCCATGTCGGGCACGACGAGCTCTTCATCGAACTCAAGAATCGAACCAAGCCCGTGACACGTCGGGCATGCGCCAAACGGTGAGTTGAACGAGAAAAGCCTGGGGCTGATCTCTTCGAGCGAGCACTCCGGGTGATCCGGGTCGGCAAAGCTCGTCGAGTATGTCCGGTCCGTCCAGTCGTCACCATCGCCCGCGATGGAGATGAAGACCGTCCCGCCCGAGAGCTTGAGCGCCGACTCGATCGACTCGGCCAGTCGCTGCCTTCCGTCGGCACGGATGATGATCCGGTCGACCACGGCCTCGATGTCGTGCTTGTGGTAACGCCCGAGGCTGAGCGGGTTCTCGCCGCCCGCCATGAGCGCATCGCGCAGCTCGATCACCTTGCCGTTGACCCGCGCGCGTCCCCAGCCCTGCTGATGGAGCGAGTCGAGGACGTCCTTGTGGTGCCCCTTCTTGCCGCGCACGACCGGCGCGAGCACCATCAGCTTCGTGCCCTCGGCGAGTTCCGTGATCGCGTCGACGATCTGCGTGCTTGGTGTGGCGCTGATGGGCTTGCCCGAGCGTTCGAGAACGGTGCCGTCCTTCTTGGTCTTCGTCGGTGCCCAGGAGACGGGCAGCCCGCATCGGGCGTAAAGCAGACGCAGGTAGTCGTAGATCTCCGTCGTTGTCGCGACGGTCGAACGCGGGTTGTGCGAGGCGGAGCGCTGCTCGATGGCGATCGTGGGGGGGATGCCCTCGACCTCCTCGACGTCGGGTTTCTTGAGCTGATCAAGAAACTGCCGCGCGTACGCGGAGAGCGATTCCATGTACTTACGCTGACCCTCGGCGAAGACGGTGTCGAACGCCAGCGAGCTCTTGCCCGAGCCCGAGAGCCCGGTCATCACAATCAGCTCGTCCCTGGGCAGGTCGAGATCGACGTTCTTGAGGTTGTGCTCCCTGGCGCCGCGGATGCGGATCGATCGGAGCGCCTCGGAACGCGCGGGTTCTGCCCGGTCGGCCTTGGGCTTGATCGCAGCCGACTTGGCGCGCGTGGCCGTGGCTTTCTTCTTGCTCGTACGCTTCTTCTTGGACTGATTTTTGGGAGTTGCTTGGGGCATGCGGGCGATCCTAGCGCGCCCGAGGCTCCCCGTTGCCCCGGTTCAGGGCTGCTCGTTGGGCTTGCTCTCATCGGATGCCGACATCTGCTGATCGGTCGGCTGGACCTGCTGGGATCGCTGCTGAGCCTCGTGTGCCTGCTTGGCCTGGTGCTGCTGGAAGACCTTCTGCTTCATCGACATGATCGCGCCGACGAGCACGATCCCGATGGCGATGCCCATGAAATAGGTCGCGATGTTCGAGATGGTTCTCTTGGTCAGCTTCACGTGCGGATGCTAGGCGGTCGCGTGGGCGGCCCCCGGCTTGGGCTCGGACACCTGCGCGGAGAGGTCCCCCGGATCGCCGTAGTGCTGCATGAACCATCGCATAATCCTGTCGACCACAGGGCCCGGGTGAACATGCCGGTTGTCTGATTCATACGGCCAATCAGGTGTACGGACCGCCATCTCGTAGCTCGGGAAGTAGATCACCTCGGGGTGGTTCTGGCAGAACCAATGCAGGGCTGTGCGGAGTGTTGCCTTGCTCACCGCGTCAGACTCCACCGCGTGCCGATCAAAGTACGTCGCCATCAACGGAACCGGACTAAGTGTGACGACAAGCCTGAGGTTCGCGTTATTCTGATGCAGGATCTGGTAGAACGTCTCAAGATGTTCAACGCACTCATCAGTGGTGAGCAATGCATGCTCGTGGTATCTCTCGTCGAGAATACCCGGAGGCGGAATGAGGTAATAGCAGCTTTTGTCCTCCTTGTTCCTCCAGACCTCGCTCAGACCAAGTGTGAGAATGAGCACATCACTCTGCTCGACCATGTTTCGGGTCGCTTGAAAGTGTGATTCGCGTTCGGCGTGCATGTCCTCTTCAGATGGCCAGCTCATGAACTTGCGATACGGATCGCACAGTTTGCCTCGCACTGACCAGACTTTGTCTGCCGGCGTAAATCCGTTGTACGCCCAATCCAGAAGCTGCTTGACACTTCCCGGATTGAAGAGAGGTCCGGTCCGCAGCGAACCGACGTTTGTGAAAGGACCATCCTCAAACTGGCAGAAGTTGTAGCCATTCTGGATAAGCCATCTCCGAAAGTTTGAAGCGAAGCAGGAGCCGATGACACTCACACGCGTTGAACGATCGACAAGGCCGGGTTCGGATCTGGTCACGAAGCACTCCTCCCGCATGTCGATGCCGGGGCGGTGGGTATCACCCGGGTATATCTGATGCGGTTTGAATGATTCGTCCACCTGCCTTGCGATCGGTGTCGTGCTTACCGTGAAGTGAGGTGTGATCAGGCTTGATATCCGTTTCTCTTTGACGGGTTCGAGAGCTGCGGGTGCTTTCTCTGAGTAAGCCCCGGGTTGTGTGATCGTTGAGCGACCGAACTCGTCCACCCTTCTGCGTGACCCGTCGGGAAGAATTTCAATCAGATCGCCTGCGAAATCGAATAAGTGCTGGTCCGAAATTTGCATGCCGCTGTAGAGCTTCTCTACGGGGACGCGACCGTTTGACCAAGACTCGGCCCGCTCTGCGAGTTTTTCTTCGATCGAGTCAGAACTCACCAGGACGAGTGCAGTCTCGCTCGGATCAACTTCAGACGGCTTTCGAACAGGTATACCAGCGATGGTCTCTCGACCAGGGTTGTCGTCTAGGATCGCCAGAACGGACGGGCCGCCTTGTACGCCTTCCAGGAAACGCATCAAGCGGATCGTGTGTTGTCCTCCGCCGTAGATCGCGATCGGCTTCCCGCCCGACTGGATTTCAAGCCGGAGCCAGACCTGCCTCCAGAACTCTGATTTCATCCATCGCATGGCCATGATGGTCGCGATATCAGGGGAGGATGTGGATGGAGTGGGATTGTGAGTGCTCATCCACCTTCTATCGGAATTGGCAAGTTCAATGCCCGAATAATCAACTCGTCCACGCGGTTCTGGAAGACAAACCAGACGCGGAAGAGCCGCTTTGTCCTTACCGCTTCTTCCGCTTCTTCGCGTGCACGCCCGGCATGCCCGCCGACTTGCCGTGGGCCTTCTTGCCCGTTTTCTTGGTCAGCTCCGAGCGCCGGACCTTGCCGCCCTCGCCCACCTTGCCCTCTTGGATGAGCTTGATCTGATCGCGGAGCTGAGCCGCCTTCTCGAACTCGGTCTTCTCGGCCGCGGCCAGCATCTCTTCTTCGAGCTGGCGCACCAGCTCCTCGGCCTCGAAGGCCTCGTCGCTCGCCCCGATGACCTCGCGGGCCGTGCGCCTCGCCTTGAGCTCCATCTCGATGCCCTGGCGGATGGCCTTCTCGACGGTTCTCGGTGTGATGCCGTGCTCTTTGTTGAACGCGAGCTGCTTTTCGCGCCGGCGTTCCGTCTCCTCGATCGCGGCCTGCATCGCGGGCGTCACCTTGTCGGCGTACATGATGACCTTTGCGTTCACGTTCCGAGCCGCCCGACCCATCTGCTGGATCAGACTTGTCGGGCTCCGCAGGAAACCCTCCTTGTCCGCATCCAGAATGCACACCAACGACACCTCGGGCAGATCGAGGCCCTCGCGGAGCAGGTTCACGCCGACCAGGACGTTGTACTCGCCCTTGCGCAGATCGGTGATGATCTCGGTCCGCTCGAGTGTGCTGATGTCGCTGTGCAGATACCGCGCCGAGATGCCCTGCTCGTCGAGATAGCTCGTCAGGTCCTCGCACAACCGCTTCGTGAGCGCGATGACCAGAATCCGTTCGCCCTTCTCCACACGCTCGGCGCAGCGTTCGAGCAGATCGGGCACCTGGCCGTCGGCGGGCTTGATCTCGATCTCCGGATCGACCAGCCCCGTCGGGCGGATGACCTGCTCGGCGACTTCGCCGCCCGTCTTCTCCAGCTCGTACGGCCCGGGCGTGGCGCTCACGAACACCATCTGCGGCACAAACTGCTCGAACTCCTCGAACCGCAGGGGCCGGTTGTCCAGCGCCGAGGGCAGCCGGAATCCGTGGTTCACAAGCACTTCCTTCCGCGCCTTGTCGCCGTTGAACATCGCGCGGACCTGCGGCAAGGTCACGTGGCTCTCATCGATAATCAATAGCCACTCGCCAAAGTTCGGGCGAAGCCGGCGCGCCTCCATGCTCGTCGGGCGGACATTCGGGGGCAACTCCTCGACATGCCGAACGTTCATCCCGGGTCGCTCGTCCGAGCCCATCGGCGGGGCGAAGTCGAAGTAATCCAGGAGCGTGTACGGCGCCTCGCCCGGCATGCGTCCGTCCATGTACCTGCTGTAGTTCTCGATTCCGGAGCAGAAGCCGACCTCTTCCATCATTTCGAGGTCGTACTTCGTCCGCGCCAGCAGCCGCTGCGCTTCGAGCAGGTGCCCCGAGCCGCGGAGCTGCGTGACACGCTCGTCGAGCTCGAGCCGGATGCCGTCGAGGGCGGCCTTCATTTTCTCCTCGGGCATCACGTAGTGCACCGCGGGGAAGAGGAAGAACTGCGATTCCTCAGCGAGCAGCTCGCCCGTGAGGGGGTTGATCAACTCGACCTTCTCGATCTCGTCGCCGAAGAGGTCGATGCGGACCGCGAACTGCTCGTAAGCGGGGAAGACGTCGATCGTGTCGCCACGCACCCGGAACATGCCGCGCTGGAACTCCATGTCCGCGCGCTTGTACTGCATGTCGTTGAGCGCCAGGAAGAACTCGCGCCGATCGAGGCGGTCGCCCTTGGTGATGGTCAGCACCTTGTTGCCATACGCGTCCGGCGAGCCGAGGCCAAAGATGCACGACACACTCGACACCACGATCGTGTCGCGTCGGCTCAGGATGTTGCTCGTCGCAGCCAGACGCAGCTGGTCGAGCTCGTCGTTGCGACCGGCGTCTTTCTCGATGTAGATGTCCCGCTGGGGGATGTACGCCTCGGGCTGGTAGTAGTCGTAGTAGCTGACGAAGTAGTTGACGCTGTTCTCGGGGAAGAGCTCCTTGAACTCCTCGAAGAGCTGGGCCGCCAGCGTCTTGTTGTGGCTGAGCACCAGCGTCGGACGCTGGAGGCGCTGGATCAGGTGCGCCATCGTGAACGTCTTGCCCGTGCCCGTCGCGCCCAGCAGGCAGGAATAGCGTTCCCCCGAACGCACGCGGGCTTCGAGCGCCTCGATCGCCGTGGGCTGATCGCCGGTGGGGACGAAGGGGCTGACGACTTTGAAACCGTGATCAGACATGTATTACTCGTACCGCTCGCCTTCAAACTCGATCCACCCGCCCTCGCGCCAGTCTTTGGGGTCGTGGTGCGTCCAGTGCAGGACGCCGCCGCGATCGTTCCACTCGTACTGCCCGCGCACGAGAATGACGTCGCCTTCCTCGGCGGGCACGCGCGGCGCCAGGTCGATGTTGTGCGAGACGAGCACCGTGCCGCCGGTCTCGAGCGCCAGCAGCAGGCGCTGGTGACGCGAGCCCTCGTTGTCGTCGGGCAGCACCTTCACGATCTCAGCCTCCAGCGTCACCATCTCGCCCGAGATCTCATTGTCGATCAGCCGCCTGATCGCGTCCTCGCTCTGGCGCGTGGACGTCGGCTCGGTTTCTGTTTTGAGCACCGGCTCATTGATCGTCGCCCTCGGCGGGGAAACGCTCGAGCGCGACTCGGCCGGCTGGCTGATGCTCGGCTGTGCAGAGTCGATGGCCTCGCCGTCGCCCAGCAGGTCGATGCCCAGGAACTGCTGAGCCGCCACGAGCGCGACGATCAGGATCACCCCGCCGACCGAGAGCTGGGCCTGCTGCTTCTTCTTCATGGGCACCGCCTTGCAGATCAGGTTCGGATAATGATAGGATATCCGCCGGGTTCGAAGGATTCTTGGCCCAAGCCGGGCGTGTGGCTTGCCGAAAGTAATATGTGACTGTATAGTCACATATCAGGCCGCAGTGGCCGAAGGAGCGTCCCATGCCTCTCGATTTCGATTGTCAGCTTGAGATCACGATCGACGCGCCGCCCGCAGCCGTGCAGAAAGCGGTGGTGGAGGACATCGGGCAGTGGATGGTCAGCCCGGAGAGCAACCAGAGCATGCAGCTCCGGATCGAGCCCTTTGTCGGCGGGCGGGTCTTTCGTGACCTGGGCGAGGGCAACGGGCACCTCTGGGCGCACATCAGCGTCCTCAAGCCGGGCCTCATCGAGATGGCTGGCCCCTTCGCCAACCCGCTGCCCGCGTACAGCCTGATCCGTTTCCGGTTCACCGAGTCTGGCGCGAACCAGACCAAACTCACGTTCACCCACCAGGCCGTCGGCGCGGTCATGCAGGAAATGCTCGACGGCGCGCCCGAAGGCTGGATGATGATCCTCGAGAAAGGACTCAAAGCCCATGTCGAACGCAGCAACCACTGAAACCAACCTCAGCAAGGTTACACTCGATTCGCTCCGTTTCGGGCGAAACGTCGTGACGATGTTGCTCGAGAAGACGCCCGACGAGCTCTTCTACAAGCCCGCCTTCGAGGGCGCCAACCACGCCGCGTGGGTGGTGGGGCACCTGGCGACCACCGATGAGTTTTTCTACAAAACGCTCGCCGGCGGGGAGGGCGTCCTCCCGAAAGTATGGGAAGATCTCTTCGGCATGAACTCCGTCTGCCAGGCGGACGCCAGCAAGTACCCCTCGCGCCAAGAGCTCGAGTCCGCTCTGAATGAACGCCGCGCCAAGCTCGAGGCCTGGCTCGGTGCGCTCACCGACGATGATCTCATGCAGCCCATGCCGACCGATTTGGAGATGTTCGCCAAGACGGTCGCGCAGCTCGGGGCCTCGCTCTCGTTCCACGACGGCTTCCATGCCGCCCAGATCAGCGCCGCTCGTCGCGCATCGGGCCTGGCCCCGATGTTCTAAAGACACGCTCAGAAGGATCTGAACGCTCAGTCATGGATGATGCACACTCCAACCCGTTGGACCCGGTCTGGCGCGCGCTGGCGGACCCGACGAGGCGGGACCTGCTCGATCTGCTCCGCACGGGACCCAAGACCACGGGCCAGCTCGTCGAAGCCGTCCCGATGCTCAGCCGCTTCGGCGTGATGAAGCACCTGGGCGTGCTCGAAGAGGCGGGGCTGCTCACGGTCTCACGGCAGGGACGCCAGCGGTACAACCACCTCAACGCCGTCCCGCTCCGGCAGATCTACGAGCGGTGGGTCAGCAAATACGAAGACACCTGGGCGGGCTCGCTGCTCTCGCTGAAAAGGCTCGCCGAACGAAAGGAACAAACCATGTCCGCCAAGATCTCCGACAAGCCCGCGCGCATCGCGCACGTCGCCGCACAGATCGACATCAAAGCCAAGAAGGAAACCGTCTTCGAGGCGTGGTTCGAAGACACGCATAAGTGGTTCTTCGAGACCGAGGCCGACATCCAGAACAAACCCACCCGCTGCGACCGCGAGCTCGGCGGCCACTTCTACATCGAACTGCCCGACGGCGGCTTCAACGCCCTCGCGCAGATCACCATGATCAAACCCAACAAATCCATCCGCATGCGCGGCGACTGCACCATCCCCTCGGCCATGATCATCAACATGACCATCACATTCGAGGAAGACAACGGCGTCACCACCGTCAAAGTCGACCACCGCATGGCCGGCGAATTCGACGACGACCTCCCAGATGGTTTCGAAGAGGGCTGGACCGACGGCCTCCAGAAGCTCAAAAAACTCGTCGAGGCCTGATCACCGGGGCTCCCAGACACCCAGTCAGACATCCAATCAGCCATCCAGTACGATGGGCCCATGCGATTCTCACGCACAACGCTGCTCGCGCTCGGGCTCATCCTGCTCGGAGTGGTTGTCTTTCTCGGGACCGCTGTCGGCGGGCTGTGGACATGGACGAATTTCATGGCCTCGGGCGTCGGTATCACCGTGCCCTGCACCGTCGAGATCGACCTCGAGGAGACCGGAAAGGACATGGTCGTCTGGCGCGAGCTCGCCGGCACACACATCACATCCAATCGCCCGCTCAACGATCCACCGGCGGACTTGGATATTGAGATCGTCGATCGACAGACAAACGAGCCCATCGAAACGCACCCGCACCAGTGGCGTGTACAGCAAACGGTGATGCCCGGCTTTGAGCGCAAGAGGCAGGCGATCTGTCTCTTCACGCCCCCAGCGCACGGCCAGATCACGCTCAGTGTCGCCGGCACCTTTCCGCATGATCAGGTCTACCGCGTCGCGCCGAGCATCGTCAAACGAGCACAAAGCATGCTCCCTGTCTTCCAGTTCGGTCTGATCGGCGGCCTTCTGATTTTCCTCGTCGGCGTCGGGATGCTCGTCGTCAAAGCCGTGAGGCAGGAACGCGACGCGGCCCGCGAAACGGATCAGCCCTTGGCCTGAAGCAGCGCCCTCGGGCTCGTGCGCATCACGAGGTACCCCGCGGGCAACGCCGCTGCGATCGTGATCAGCAGCACCAGCACCCAGCCGAGCAGCGTCCCGACGATCGGGAAATAGGCCTTCGTATCCAGCCCGATGATCATTTTGTTCATCTCGCGCCCGGCCCAGGCGCCCTGGAACCCCATCGCCGATCCGAGCACGCACGCGACAGCCGCGATGATCAGCGCCTCGCCGACGACCATGCGGAGCAGGACCGATTTCTGCGCACCGATACTCCGCAGGACGCCCAACTCGAAGCGCCTCGCCTCGATGCCCGCCGCGATCAGATTCGCCACGCCGAAACACGCGACAATCATCGCGCAGATCCCAACGACCGTCGAGGCCCCGATCGCGCCGCCGAGCACGACGCGGAGTTGTTCTTTGATCGCGCGCCCGCTGCCCGCGTCGCGGATGCCGTACGAGAAAAGATCGTGCCGAATGATCTCGATCGCCTCGGCATCATCAAAGTCCTTGTCCAGCTCGATCTGGATCAGATTGATCGACTCGTTCCCGAACTTCTCGATCATGTCCCGGCGAGAGCCGAACACCGCGTGGATCGCCTGCTGCGCGTACTCCTCGCCGATGTTGAAGAACTTGCTCACGATGTCCAGCCCCGGACTCGTCACGACGCCCACGATCTCGAAGGGGTATTCCTCACCCTGATATCGGCAGACGAACGTGGCGCCCACGCCCAGCCCCTGGGCGACCTGGAACTCGCGGGCCACGAGTATCGCGTCGCCCTCGATGAGCCTCGCCTTGGCGGTTTCTTCGTCGCCCTCGATGAACGTCAGCTCCGCCAGCTCAAAGAAAATCTCGGGCTCGAAGGCGATGAACGTGCTCATGTACGTCGTCAGCCCCTTGACACCGAACGCGTCGGTCTCGACCGGGTGCAGCGTGATCGCGCACGTGCCGGTGACGAAGGGCATCTCGTCGAGCGTGTCCTGCGCTTCGGACGGGAGCGCCAGCCCGCTGACGAACGCGTCGGGGAACTTCAGGCCACCGAGCCAGTCGCGCATCAACGAGCCGCCTTGCGTCCAGATCGAGATCATCAACGCCAGCCCGCCCATCATCGCGCCCGCGGTGAAGCCGAAGCGGTAGGGGGTCTGCTCGATCGTGCGCCTGAGCATCATGGGCGGGAGCGCCAGCAGCCTCGAAATCATCGGCCCGAAGACCCGCGCGACGATCAGCACGCCCGGCACGCCCACCAGAAAGTACCCGACGAACATCGCCGGCAGTCCGACGAGCACGTAGCTGTAGAACGCGGCATCTCCATCGCCCGGCAGCGCCACCGTGACGATCTGCAGCCCGATGCACGCCAGCCCGATCAGACCCACGAGCACGACCGATCGACGCCGCACCGCCATCGCGCGCGGGCTGAGCGCCTTGAGCGGGCTCGTACTGGCCGCCTTCCACGCGGGCCAGAGCGCCCCGATCAGCCCCGCGACGATCGCCCCCGTGCCCGCCAGCACCGCGGGCCACCAGCTCAGCACAAGCCCCGCGCGGAGCTGCTCGCGCAGGAAGAACATCAGCACCCCGCAGAAAAAGATCCCCAAGGGCGTCCCGATCACCGCGCCCAGCCCGCCGATGATCAGCCCGGAGATGATCTGACTCGCTGCCAGCTGGCTCCGCTTGCCGCCGATACACCGCAACACTGCCAGCTCACGCTGGCGCTCGGCAACATCCACCGTCAGACCCGTCATGATGATGAACGACGCCGACAGGAACGAGATCGCCGACGCCAGGATCATCCCGATCCGGCTCGAACGCATGTTCTTGTCGAGGCCAGAGGTCTTCTTCGCCGTCGTCTGCACGATCACGCGCTCGTGGTCGCTCTCGGCAAGCTCGGCCTTCCGCGCCTCGACAAACGCGTCCGCATCGACCCCTTCCTCCAGCAGAATCTCCACCGCCGACACGCGACCGGTCTGATTCGACAGAACCGCCAAGCCCTGGCGCGTCATGTACGCCTGGGGCCGACCGCCCAAGGGCGGCGGCTCGACAACGCCTACAACAATCAACTCTGTAGATCGCTGCTGAATGAAATTGAACGTTCTCAATGACTCGATCGCGTCCCCGATGCCAACCGTGACGCGCTCGTTGAACGCCTCGGCCTCGCTCTTGTCCATCGTCGCCGCGTCGAGCTGCTCGCTCTCGTCGAGCATCACCCGCTGCATCGAGATCGCGCCGCCCATCGCGCCGGCCTCGCCCTCTCGACCAGCCAGACGATCGGCCAGCAGCGTGTCGATCACGATCTCGTTGTCCGCCGTCGGCAGGCGCCCCTCGACGACCTCGATCGGCCTGATCGTCTCGGCCTGAGCCGCATCAAACCCGTTGCCCGTCGCGTTTACGAGCGTCCGGACACGGGTCAGCCTGTGTGTTTGGCTCTCTTCAGACTCGGGCTGATACAGCTCGATCGTCGCGCGCAGAGAAAGCGAAGCCTCGACACGCCCCGACACCTGCGCCACGCCCGGCCAGGCCCTGGCCCGCTCCACCCACGCGTCATCGATTGTTTTGCCGCCGCTGCCCGACTGGACGATGACGTCCGATCGCCCGATCGTCGAGGCGACGCGTTCGGTGAGCGAGCCCTGGATCGACACCATCGCCGTCGACACCGCCGCGATGAGCAGTGCCGACAACGCGACCGCGGCGATCAGCAGAGCGGTCCGCCTACGCCTGGCCTGCAAGCTCCGTATAGCGAGCCGCGACGCCGAGCCCATCGGCACCCTCCACATCGAACTGCCCGGTCACGCGCCCGTCGGCGAGCACAAACACCCGCTCGCAGTGAGCCGCGGCCGTCGCCTCGTGCGTCACCATGAGCACCGTCATCTCATCTTCCTGCGCGATCTCACCCAAGAGCGACCACAGCTTCGCGCTCGAAGACGAATCCAGATTCCCCGTCGGCTCGTCCGCAAAGAGCACCCGGGGCTTGAACAGCAGCGACCTTGCGATCGCCACGCGCTGCTGCTCCCCGCCCGACATCGCCTGAGGCAGGTGCTCCATCCGGTCGCCCAGCCCGAGCCGCTCGAGCAGTTCCTCGCTCCTTGCACGCAGTCTGGCCTTGTCGTGCCCCTGCAGATCGCCCGGCAACTCCACGTTCTCGCGAGCCGAGAGCGTCGAGATCAGGTTGAACTGCTGGAACACGATCCCGATCTTGCTGCCTCGGAAAGCCGTCGCCTCGCGCTCATCGAGCAGATGGATCGCCTGGCCCGAGACCTCGATCTCGCCCGCGTCGGGTCGGTCGAGTGCGCAGAGCAGATGCAGCAGCGTGCTCTTGCCGCTGCCCGAGCGCCCCATGATGGCATAGAAGCCGGGTGTGTCGATCGTCATGTCGACGCCGCGAAGCGCCGTGACGCTCCGCCCGCCGAGGTCGTACGACTTGGTCACACCGGCGCAGCGGATCATGCCCGTTGTTCGCTTTGCAGCCGGGTCGGTTTCACTCGATCAGCTCGGGTTCTTGACTTCGTAAGCCTCGGCTTCCATGAGAGCCGCCAGGTCCGCCGAAGCCGACGGCTTGATCTTGACAAGCCAGCCCTCGCCGAAGGGATCGGAGTTGAGCAGGCTGGGATCGTCGTTGAGTGCTTCATTGACCTCAACGATTTCGCCGTCCACGCCCGCGTAGATGCCGCTGGAGGTTTTCACGGACTCGACCTCGCCGATCTCATCGCCCGCGTGGAAGTCGGTCCCGGCATCCTTCATCTCCACGAACGTGATGTCCGTGAGCTGGTCCACGGCGAACTGCGTCAGCCCGATGACGATCAGATCGCCCTCCGGCTTGTGCCATTCGTGTGTCTCGGCGTAGCGACGATCGGTGGGAACGGACATCGGCGTGCTCCAGATGAAAAAAGGGCCGAACAGGGCCTCGGCGTCGACTCGGGCCCATCCTAGCGGGCAGTCCCTTCCGCGTCATGCCTCCCCCCGGCTGGCCCCACCCCCACCGGGGTCATACGCTGCGGTGCCGATGCTGCTCACACTGCACACCGATTCCGTTGCTTCGATGCTCAAGCCCGCCCGCAAGGGTGCTGATCCGAAGCTGGCGCTGGCGGACCTGCCCGCCTTTGCGCGCCAGACTCTGGACATGTTCGGGCTGAACATCACCACCGACCTGCTCGCGGGCGCGACGCCGAGTTCGCTCGAGCGTCTCCGCGAGCGAGCCGACAAGGAGCGATGCTCCTGCCTGCTGCTCATCGAGCCCGAACCGCTCGAACTCGGGCACGAGAGCGACAAAGTCGGAGGCGCGGGCGTCGAACGCATCCGCCGCGTCATCAAGGCCGCCAGCATCCTCGGGTGCAACGCGATCGCCGTCTCCGTCAAGAGCGACGACACCGAGGACTTCCTCGATTTCACCGTCGACCGCTTCCGCCAGATCGTCGACACAGCCGACAAGCTCGACATGAACGTGCTCATCTCCCCCCGCAAGGGCCTGACCGAGAAGCCCGAGCGTGTCACCGAGCTCATCAAGAAAATCGGCGGATTCCGCGTGGGCACGTTCCCCGACTTCAAGGTCGCCATCGATTCGGGCGATCCCGACGCATACCTCCGCAAGCTCGTGCCCTACGCCCCGGTCATCTGCGCGACGACGGTCGAGCTCAGCGAGCCCGAGCTGCCCGAGGACCTGCCACCCAAACCCCGCAAGAAAAAAGCCGAGGAAGCCGAGCCGGAAGAGGCCGAGCCCGAGAGCATCGATGAAGAGCCCGATGAGGAGCTCGACGACGACGGCCCGCGGGGCCTCGAGGGCCTCCTCTCCGCCGTGCTCGGCGCCGAAGACCTCGAAGAAGACGAAGAGCCCGCGCCCCCGACGCACAGCCCGTACGAACTGCTCCCGCTCGTCTCCACGATCGCATCGGTCGGATTCGACGGCACGGTCGCGGTCCGCTACACCGGCAAGGGCGACCCCTCCCGCGGAGCCGACCTCTCAAGGTGGGCCCTCGAGCACGCCATCGGCGTGGCGACCGCAAAGAAGTAGGCATTTGCGGTAAGCTGGGGCTGGAATTTGGCACGAGTCCTGCACGGGGCATCAGACGCGTGAGCACCTTGACCCACGACCAGAAGAGCACACGGGGCACGTCGACCGGTCAACCGATCGAGGGCGACGTCATCGTCACACTCGACGGGCCCGCCGGCACGGGCAAATCCACCGTCGCCCGGCTGCTGGCCGCAAGGCTCGGGCTCGACTTCCTCGACACCGGCGCGATGTACCGGGCAGCCGCGGCCATCGCGATCGACAGAGGCATCGACCTTGCCGACACAGAAACCATCCTGAGCATCGTGGTCGACGCGGACCTGCATTTCGACTGGACCCAGGACCCGCCGACCATCCTCGCCTGGATGAACCCCTACAACCAGCGCATCCGCGACCTCGACGTCACGAAGATCGTCTCCCAGATCGCAGCCATCGGAAAGCTCCGCGAGCACATGGTCCGCAAGCAGCGTCTGATCGGTCAGCAACACCCGCGCCTCGTCACCGAGGGACGCGACCAGGGCTCGGTCGTCTTCCCGGACGCCGAGGTGAAGTTCTATCTCGACGCGGACCCGGCCGTTCGTGCCGCGCGGCGGGCCGAGCAGATCCGCCTGGCGGGCAACGAGCCACCACCCGAAGCCGAGCTGCTCCACGACATCCTCCTCCGCGACTCCCGCGACTCGACCCGCAAGGACGGCCCGCTCATCTGCCCCGATGACGCGGAGAAAGTCGACACCGGCCCCCTCTCGATCGACGAGGTCGTGGGCTTCCTCGAGACCCGGGTGCGCAAGCGCCTCGCCAACCGCAAGGCATGAGCGACAGACCCACCAAGGCCCACCCGGTGTACTACCACATCTGGCGCAGAATCCTGCGGCTCTGGTTCCGTCTCGCGCACCGACCGACCTTCATCCACCCCGAGCGCATCCCCGCCGAGGGCCCGTGCCTGATCGTCGCCAATCACCAGTCCTTCTACGACCCGCCCCTGATCGGGTGCCCGGTCCACTGGCGCCTGATCACCTTTCTCTCCCGCGCCAGCCTCTACGACTCCAAGCTCGCCGGCGGGATCATCAAGAAGCTCAACACCGTTCCCATCCGCGACGGTGAGGGCGACATCCGCGCCATCCGTGACATCATTGAACGCCTCAAACTGGGTGAGGCCGTGCTGATCTTCCCCGAGGGCTCGCGCACGTTCGACGGCGCGCTCCAGCCCTTCCGCGACGGGGCAGCCCTGGTCATCCGGCGAGCCAAGTGCCCGGTGATCCCCGTCGCCGTCGAGGGCGTCTATGACGCATGGCCCCGCACAAAGAGCAAGCCGAAGCTCGGCACACGCATGATGGTGATGTACGGCGAGCCGATCGACGCGGCGGAGCTCAAGGCGGGCGATATCAACGCCACGCTTGAGCGCAAGATCGACGACATGCGCCTCGAACTCCGCGCGCTGCTCAGACAGAAATCCGGCGGCTCATACCCCGCGCCGGGCGCGGGCGATCGGCATATCCACGAGGATCAGACTCAGGCGTCCTCGGTGCCCTGAGCGGGATCGGCTTCTTCGTCGCCCTCGGGCGCTTCCTCGGCGGGCGGGGCGACCGGATCCCCCGGCTTCCAGGCGCTCAGCGAGTACCAGTCCAGCTCGAAGTCGAACTCCATCATCGGTCCGACAAAGGGTGGAAACTCGAAGACGCCCGGCACCACGCGCGACTCGTTGAACACGGGCTTGGCGATCACGATCGACGTCAGCACCCATCGCCCGCTGCGCGAGCCCCGGTTGAACCGCTCGATGAATTTGGCGGGGAACCCGATGTCGACCGCTTCACCGATGGGCAGACCGGAGCGTTCATCGAGGACGGTCATCCGCGCGACGTACCCGTTCTTGCCGACGGAGGCCAGATCGTCGAGTTCGACGAGCCACGAGCGTTTGCCGCGGAGCTCGCGGTTGGTCAGCCGCACCCATCGCAGGGCTTTCTGCACGAAGGCCTCGCGCTCGGCGGGTGTCTCGAGTGACATGCCGGCCATCTCGGCGCGGTATCGGTTGCGCAGCTCGCGCAGGAGCGATTCGGGCGAGGCGAGCGGGTCGCTCGGGGTTTCGGCTCGCCTGACGAGCGGCTCGGGATCGTCGGCGGTGTCCAGCTCCTGGCGCAGATTCGCGAGCATGCCCTCGATCTGGCGCAGAGCGCTGGCGATGTTCCGGCGTTCGGTGGTCAGCTCGGAGACGCGCTGCTCGAGCGCATCGATCCGGGTCTGCTGGAGCCTCAACTGCTCCTGCAGCAGATCCGCGGGCGCGACCGGCTGCTGGTCGGCAAGCGGCTCGGCGGTGTTTTGTCCATGTGCCGCGTCCGCGGCGAACCCGAGTCCGCCGATGAGTCCCACCACGAGCCCCCCGATGAGCACGACTCGCACGGTTCTCAGAAGCCCATCACGCATCGATCCGCTCCAATGCCCCAAAGCAAGCCCCGGTGCCAGAGTACACTTTACCGCGCGCCAGGCGCACTCGCCCACACGCACGGAACGCCCATGATCGCAGGCAACACCCAGCCCAGGCCCCGCACGCGAGACGAGCTCATCAGCCCGGAGCTGTCGAGCCGCCTTGATCGGTTGGACGTCAGGAGCCGAAAGGTGTTCCAAGGGGCTCTGCCGGGCGAACGGCGGTCCAAACGTCGGGGCCGAAGCGTCGAATTCGACGACTACCGCACCTACGTCCCGGGCGATGACCTGAGGCATATCGACTGGAACGTCTACGCCCGCCTCGATCGCCTCTTCATCAAGCTCTTCCGCGAGGAGGAGGATCTGGCCCTGCACGTTCTGATCGACTGCTCCGCCTCGATGGACGCGGGCAACCCGAGCAAGCTGATCTTCGCGCACCGCCTGGCGATGGCGCTCGGGTATCTGGGGCTGGCCAGCCAGAACCGGGTGAGCGTGATGTCGTTCGCAACGCGCGAGGGTGTGCGCACGCTCGCGCCGATGCGCGGCAGGCGTGGCGTGCAGCCCATGGCAAGATTCCTGCTCGACAACCTCGAGCTCGCGCCCGACGGGCCCGGGCAGTCCAAGGGCGAGGACTTCGCCGGCGCGATGCGTCGATTCGCCTCCGCCCGAGTGGGCAAGGGCGTGGTCGTCTTGCTGTCGGACTTTCTGATCCGCGAAGGCTACATGCAGGGCCTGGGATTGCTCGCCGACACGGGGCGGGGCGGGTACGACACGACGTGCCTGCAGATTCTCAGCCCGGGCGAGATCGACCCGTCGCTCGAGGAGGGGCGTGTGATGGGGGATCTGCACCTGACCGACAACGAGACGGGGCAGGGCGCGGAGGTGACGGTCTCGCAGGAACTCATTGAGAGCTACAAGCGTTCGGTGCGGAGCTACTGCGACGAGCTGGCGCACTTTTGTCGATCACGCAAGATGCGCCACAGCCTGGCGCTCACGGACGCCCCGGTCGAGGACTTCGTCACGGGCACGCTGCGAAGGCTCGGTGTGGTGGGCTGAAACTCTTTAGAAGGGGGCACTGGTGGGGGCGGCGTCCCGCCGCCCATCTT
>MDTD01097025.1_pt1 | contig 22643 bp, 21 predicted proteins | sample 811221 | NCBI WGS metagenome assembly MDTD01 (sample SAMN05326646, study PRJNA326480) | marine metagenome | isolation source: seawater | place: Pacific Ocean: South West | collected 2011 | reverse complement strand
AAATGGTGAAAAAAAATTCAATGCAAAAGTTATTGGTGCAGATCCATTGTCAGATATCGCTGTTTTACAATTAGACACTAAGGAAAAATTTATTCCTGTTAAATTTGGAGACTCGGATAAAGCTCGGATCGGCGATTGGGTAATAGCTATAGGAAATCCATTTGGTTTAGGTGGAACAGTAACTTCCGGAATAATCTCTGCAAGAAATAGATCAATTGGATTATCAAGATATGAAGATTACATCCAAACAGATGCCTCAATAAATTCTGGAAATTCTGGAGGTCCCCTCTTTGATATGAACGGAGATGTTATTGGAATAAATACTGCAATTTTGGGCAGAAGTGGAAATGTCGGTATAGGTTTTTCAATACCTTCAAATAGTGCAAAAATTGTAATTGATCAATTGATAAAATTTGGAGAAACAAAAAGAGGTTGGCTCGGGGTAAGAATTCAAGATGTCACAAAAGAAATTGCGGAAATTGAAAAATTAGATGAGCCCAGAGGTGCTTTAGTTGCAAGTGTTGCGGTAAATAGTCCATCCGACAAAGCAGGAGTAAAGGCAGGCGATATAATTTTAGAATTTGATGGGGAAAAAATTCAAGAGATGAAAGAACTTCCTATGATTGTAGCAAAAACAGAAGTAGGAAAAAAAGTTAAAGTTAAAATTTGGAGAAACAAAAAAGAGATTGTAAAAACAATTACACTTGGGAGATTAGAAACTTCAGAAGATTTTAAAGTTACAGAAAAAAAACCCTCATCTAAGGAAACAAAAGTAACAGGTTTAAAAATTACAGTAAGAGAACTCACTAAAGAAGATATAAAGTCAAGAAGCTTACCCAATCAAACATCTGGTTTAATTATCACTCAAATTGAAAATGATAGCCCTTTATTAAATTCAATTGAAGTTAATAGTATAATTCTTGAAGCTCAAAAGAAGAAAATTAGGTCAGTAAATGATTTAGAACAATCGGTCAAACAAGTATTAAATAGCAACCAGAAAACAATTTTACTTGTAATTTATAATAGTCAAAATCAACGAAGATATATAGGAATAAAACTAGATTAGTAGAATGGATTTAAAATCCAAAATTATTTTAATCTATGGTCCAACTGCTTCAGGGAAATCCAAATTCGCAATAAAATTAGCAAAAAAAATTAATGGTGAAATTATCAACGCTGATAGTATGCAAATTTATAAAGAGTTAAATATTCTTTCAGCAAGGCCACTTAAAAAAGATTTACAAAATATAAACCACCATTTATATGGTGTTCGGAGTGTAAAAAAAAGTTTTTCAACAGGTGATTGGCTTAAATTAGTAAATAAAAAAATTTTATATTTAAGAAAAAGAAAAAAAACACCCATACTAGTAGGTGGAACTGGTTTATATTTTAAGGCTTTGACTAACGGTTTGGTAGATATTCCCAAAATACCAAAAAAATATAGAGAAAAAGTAAGATCGTTGTATAAAAAAATTGGTCCAAAAAAATTTTTTTTGAAATTAATTAGTATTGATCCATTAACAAAAAATAAAATTAATCCATCTGACTCGCAAAGATCAATTCGTGCATATGAAATAAAATCATTCACAAAAAAATCAATATTTGAATGGTTTGAAAAAACAAAATCAAACTATGATGAGGGTGATTTTTATAAAATATATATCGATTATCCAAGAAATGAACTTCTAAAAAAAATCGAGATCAGAGCAAGAGAAATGATAAAAAATGGGGCAGTTCGTGAAGTAAAAAAATTTTCCAAACTAAAGATTATGAGTAATAAAACTGCCAATAAAGCTATAGGAATTGCTGAGATAAAGGAATATCTGGGAAAAAAAATTGATATTTATGAAGTTATTGAAAAAATATCAATAAAGACAAGACAATATGCTAAAAGGCAGGTCACTTGGAGTAGAGGGAACATGTTAGACTGGAACAAGTTAAGGCCAAATAGCATCGAAAAATTTTTAAAAAATATTTAGATATTACGTAGTTAGCCTTGACCAATTAGCACAACTTCAGCTAGATTGCGTAAATGTCTAAATTATACTCAGGTGCTGAAATTGTATTTAAATGTCTCGAAGATCAAGATGTTGAGTTTATTTTTGGGTATCCAGGTGGAGCGGTATTACCAATTTATGATGAATTAAAAAATCACTCTTCTATAAAACATATTTTAGTAAGACATGAGCAAGGTGCAGGTCACGCTGCAGAAGGTTACGCAAGATCTTCTGGCAAACCAGGTGTAGTTTTAGTTACTTCTGGCCCTGGTGCAACGAATGTTGTAACAGCATTAACTGATGCGTATATGGATTCTGTTCCTTTAGTTTGTATTTCAGGACAGGTTCCAACTCATTTAATAGGAACTGATGCCTTTCAAGAGTGTGATACTACAGGAATAACAAGACCATGTACAAAACATAATTGGTTAGTAAAAGATATAAAAGATTTATCAAAAATTTTACACGAAGCTTTTAGAGTTGCAACTACTGGCAGACCAGGTCCTGTATTGGTAGATATACCAAAAGATATTCAATTCGCTAAAACAAAATATTCTAAACCTAAAATGCAAAAAAAACTTAATGGGAAAAATTTAAATTATTTTTCACAAAAAGATATAAATAACCTAATTGAATTAATGAGCAAATCAAAAAGACCAATTATTTATTCAGGTGGTGGAGTTATAAATTCTGGTCCAGAGGCAAGTGAAGTTTTAAGAGAACTCGTTCAACTGACAGGTTTTCCAATTACTTCAACTTTGCAAGGATTGGGTGCTTATCCTGGTGATGATAATCAGTTTTTAGGAATGCTAGGAATGCACGGCACATATGAAGCTAATAATGCAATGCATGATTGTGATTTGCTGATAAATATAGGAGCAAGATTTGATGACAGAATAACTGGAAAAATAGATGAATTTTCTCCCAATTCAAAAAAAATTCATATCGATATAGATCCATCCTCAATAAACAAGATAATAAAAGTTGATTTAGCATTAGTCGGAGATGTGAAAGATGTAATTAAGAATATAAATATATCTTTGAAGAAAAAAAACACTGATGTGAAGAAATCAAACAAACAAAGAATATCTAAATGGTGGGAGCAAATTCAGAAGTGGCGAACAAAAAATTCATTAAATTTTAGTAATAGTAATGAAACAATAAAACCCCAACATGCTGTGAAAAGACTTTATGAGATGACAAAAGATAGAGACACATTTATTACGACTGAGGTTGGCCAGCATCAGATGTGGGCAGCTCAGCACTATAAATTTAATAAACCAAATCGTTGGATGACATCAGGCGGTTTAGGAACAATGGGTTATGGTTTGCCAGCTGCTGTAGGTGTTCAAATAGCTCATCCAAAAAAATTAGTAATTGACATTGCAGGAGAGGCTTCAGTTTTGATGACAATGCAAGAGATGTCAACTGCAGTTCAATACAACTTACCAATTAAGATCTTTATTTTAAATAATCAATACATGGGAATGGTGAGACAATGGCAAGAATTATTGCATGAAAAGAATTATTCAGAGAGTTATTCAGCAGCTCTTCCTGATTTTATAAAATTGGCTGAAGCTTATGGTTGTAAAGGAATATTAGCTAATAAACCAAATGAACTTGATGAAAAAATTAAAGAAATGGTATCATATGATGGTCCAGTAATTTTTGATTGTAGAGTAGATCCAAATGAAAACTGTTTTCCAATGATCCCATCAGGTAAACCTCATAATCAAATGATTTTAGGGCCTAGTGAAAAAAAGGAAAACAAAATTACTGGAAAAGGCAAATCTTTGGTTTAGTTATGGCAAATCCAAAATCAGCTTATAGCGTATCCACAAAAAAAGAAAAATCAGACACCCATATTATTGTCGTTTGGGTTGATAATGAAGCAGGAGTTTTAGCTAGAGTTGTTGGATTATTCTCTGGAAGGGGCTATAATATTGAGTCTTTAGCTGTAGCAGAAGTTGATGCAAAAAAAAATATATCAAGAATAACGATTGTAACAACTGGAACACTTCAGGTAATAGATCAAATCAAGCTGCAATTGAAGAAATTGGTTCCAGTCCATAAAGTTGCTGATTTTAAGAGAGATGACAAAGGAGTTATTTTTAAAGAGATGGCATTATTTAAAGTAGTAGGTAATGCTAACAAAATAAAAAAAGCTTTTAATGCTTGTAAAAAATATAATGCTGTAATATTGGATAAAACAAAAAAATCAAATGTTATTCAAATAACAGCTCTAAGACGAGATATCGATAAAATGTCAAAAAATCTAAAAAAATTTGGACTTGTGAGTGTGTCAAGAACTGGCGCTGTAGCGATGACAAGAGGAGAGAACGTATTTAATTAATAAGGAGAAAATTATGAAAATGTTTTATGAAAAAGATACGGATGTAAACTTAATTAAGAATAAAAAGATTGCAATTTTTGGATATGGTAGCCAAGGCCATGCGCATGCCTTAAATTTAAAAGATAGCGGTGTAAAGGAAGTAGTTGTTGCTTTAAGAGATGGTTCTTCAAGTATACCTAAAGCAAAGTCAAAAGGTTTAAAAGTAATGAATTTATCAGATGCTGCTGAATGGGCTGATGTAGTAATGATTTTGACACCTGACGAATTACAAGCTTCGATCTACAAAAATCATATAGAGCAAAGAGTAAGACAAGGTACATCAATCGCTTTTGCTCACGGTTTGAATATTCATTATGACCTCATTAAAGCCAGAAAGGACTTAGACGTATTTATGGTTGCACCAAAAGGTCCTGGCCATTTGGTTAGAAGCGAATTTCAAAAAGGTGGAGGAGTTCCATGTTTATTTGCTGTTCATCAAAATGGCTCAGGTAAAGCTCGGGATCTTGCTATGTCTTATGCATCAGCTGTTGGAGGTGGAAGATCAGGAATTATAGAAACAACTTTTAAAGATGAAGTTGAAACAGACTTATTTGGTGAACAAACAGTTTTATGTGGAGGTTTAGTTGAGTTGATTAAGAATGGATATGAAACTTTAGTTGAAGCAGGTTATGAGCCTGAAATGGCTTATTTTGAAACCGTTCATGAAGTAAAACTAATTGTAGATTTAATTTATGAGGGTGGAATAGCAAATATGAATTACTCTATTTCAAACACAGCAGAATACGGCGAGTATCAATCTGGACCAAGAATTATAAATAAAGAGGAAACAAAAAAAAGAATGAAAGAAGTATTACTGGATATTCAGTCTGGCAAATTTACAAAAGAATGGATGGACGAGTGTAAAAACGGTCAAAAAAACTTTCTAGCTACACGTGCTAAATTAGCTGAACATCCTGTAGAAAAAGTTGGTGCTAATTTAAGAGCAATGATGCCATGGATTGCGAAGAAAAAACTGGTGGATAGCGACAAAAATTAATATAAAGGTTTCATGGAACAGATTCAAAATCTAACAAGAGGAGATTTAAATTTTTTTATAAATCAAAACGTTCAAATTGATATATCAAACTTTGTTTTAAGTTTAATTTGTGCAGTTATTTTGAGTTTCTTTGTCCAATTATTTTATATTAAATATTCATCGTCTTTATCAAATCGTAAAGAATTTTCAAAAAATTTTGTTATTTTAGCTGTAACGACCTGTATTGTTATTATGATAGTTAAAAGTTCTTTAGCATTGTCACTTGGATTAGTAGGAGCTTTATCAATTGTTAGATTTAGAGCTGCAATTAAGGAGCCAGAGGAATTGGTATATTTATTCCTTATTATCGCTATTGGATTAGGCTGTGGTGCAAATCAGCTAGCTATAACTACAGTGGGTATAATATTCGCTCTTATTTTGATTGTCATTTATTCAGGATATATGAAAAACTCAAGAAAAAATATTGAAGATAATATTAATCTTGGAGTAATTATTGATCAAGATATTTCAGATACCCAAATAAATAATTTAATTACAGAGATAAAAAAGGTTTCTAGTGAGTTAAAATTTATATCAATGTCAAGAACTGAGAACAATACGACAATAAACTTTGACGTTAAGCCAAAAAAATTTGAAAAACTTTCAATTCTGTCTGGTCAAATTAAAAAGAAATTTAAAAACTCTAAAGTTATATTAGCATATAATGATGATTTATCGCTATGATTATCAAAAAAGAGGAAAGAGAAAAAAAAAAAAGTTTTTTTAAATTTACGACATTTTTATATTTTTACTTCTTTACTAGTTTAGTGGGAATATCTATTCTAGCTCTCGCTGTTTTTCAATCTCAAGTATTTATCCAAAAAAAAAACAAATTTTTAGATTATTTTTCAAAAGCCGGAAGATACGAATATTTGTACTTACCAGTAATTGCAATTAAGGCATTAAAAAGTAATTTTTACAAGTTAGAAAGTATAGATTTAGAAATTCCATTTGAAAAAACTATTATATTAGAAAATTTGAGAAAAGAATCAATTTCAAATGGAAGTTTGCCTCCAGCTAATAAGATGCCTAGAGTTAAAACAAAAATTCTTCATAATGGCAAAGAGTTTTACGCAGACATAAGGCTTAAAGGAGATAGAAAAGCACATTTTATTGATAAAGAAAAATCATCTTACAAACTTGAATTAGATAGAGATCAATTTATTTTTGGTATGAAAAAGTTTTCAATACAAAAACCTAGAATCAGAAATTATATTCATGAATGGATTTTTCATGAGTTGTCGAAAAAAGAGGGAATAATTAAAATCAGATATGACTTTATTAATCTCTCGATTAATGGAGATGATAAGGGACTTTATGTGCTGGAAGAGGGTTTTGGTAAAGAATTAATTGAGAGAAATAAAAGAAGAAACGGACCAATATTTAGTATTGATGAAGATGTTTACGGACTTTATGACAATCCGGTATTTGAGATTTACAATAAAAAATATTGGCAGAAACCTGAAAATAATCTGATTGTAAACATTGCATCTCAAAAATTGCATGATTTTTTTGATAATAAATCAGAGGTCGAGGAAGTTTTTGATTTAGAAAAATGGGCGGCATATTTTGCAATTGTGGACCTAACTGCAAATTTTCATGGTGCCTTTCTTAAAAGCGTGAAACTCTATTATAATCCTTTGAATGGACTATTTGAACCGATCCCATATGACGGCCATAGGTTAAAACCTAATTATCATAAGTACAATTTAAATTATGATAATAGAATTTTAATTGATATTGTTCAGAATCCAGTTGGTTCAGAAATTACTGGATTTACTTGGATCAAGAAATTTTTCTATAAAGATAAAAAGTTAAATCAAAAATTTTATAATTTATATTCTTCATATTTGAACAAGGTAAGTTCTAAAGAATATATTGAAAATTTTTTATCCGAAAATTTAGATGAAATTGAAAAAATTAATTCACATATCTATGCCGATTACTTTTTTTATGACAATAGTAGGAATTATGGTGTTGGATTATACTATTTTTTAGTTAGTGATTTTAAGTATCAAGCACAAAATATTAGAGATAAATTGAAGTTTAAAGAACAAGTTCAACTTTTAAAAATTAATGATAAAAGGTATTTATTCAAGCCCTATTACAAAAACTATAATCAATTAATTGCTGATAAGCTTATTTGCTCACTTAAAAATAACGAAATAGACATAAAATTATCTCAAAATATCAAAAATTTTGAGAACACATTCATCAATCTTGAAAGTTTAAATGCTAAAGAACTTAAATGTAATTCACTTGTTTTAATTGATAACTTTACTAAGGAAATTAAATTACTTAAAGTTGATCATTTAAATTCGCAGTTTTCCTACGTAAATTTTAATAAAAAATACCGTAAAAACTTTAAAGATTTTTTTAATGAGGAAGATAATTTTTTAATTTTGAAAAGTGATTTTATTGAAATTAATAAAAATGTTTATATACCAAAAGGATATAAAGTCTTAATAAAACCAGGTCAAAAAATATTACTTACAAATAAAGCCTTTATTATTTCAAACTCACCATGGCAAATAGGGGGTGATGATAAGCCAGTGATTATTACTGGTGAAAATGAAAATTTAGGCGGAGGTATTTTAATTAGCGATACCGAGGAATTATCCAAAATTAAAAATGCAAAATTTTTATATTTGACTGGATATGACTTAGAAAAAAACTTTGAACATATAATTCTAGGATCTATAAATTTTCACCAGACAAAAGTAGAAATTGAAAAAGTAGTTTTTAATAATATCTTTTCAGAAGATGCTATAAACATTTTTAGATCTGAATTTAAAATTTATGATGCGAATTATAATGATATATTTTCTGATGCGATTGATATTGATTTTAGTGAGGGTAAAATTGTTAAGACAAATTTTGAAAATATTTCTAACGACGCTATTGATTTTTCTGGATCAAGAGTGGATGTAAATAATGCTTATTTTGATAATGTTAATGATAAAATCATAAGTGCTGGTGAAGACTCTAGAATAATTATTAATCAAATCACGGGAACTGACTCTTATGCTGGTATAATAAGTAAAGATGGGTCAAAAGTTTATTCTAAGAATATAAAATTCGATGGAGTTAAGATTCCATTTGCTGCCTATCAAAAAAAAAACGAGTACAATTTTCCATCACTTGATGTGAAAGATTATACTTTAAAAAATTTCGTAGCTAAATCAATCAAAGATAAAACTGCTGAATTAATTACGAATGATGTAACAATTGAAATGAATTCAGACAATATCATTTCTTTGATGTATGAAAAAAATTTTTCAAATATTGAATAATATACTATGAAGAATAAAGTAAAACGTTTTGAGAGAAAATGGCTTTTCAAAAGTAGTGATCATCTTACCTTAATAAACTCTCTTACAAGATCAAAGTTATTTTTTCGAAACCAATATCCTCTTAGAAATGTTAACTCAATATATTTTGATAGTCATGATTATATTTCAATTAGACAAAATTTAGATGGTGTAAGTAATAAAAAGAAAATTAGGATAAGATGGTATGGAGAAAAAGACGTTTTAACCAAACCAATTATTGAGATCAAAAGTAAAAAGGGATTTGAAACTAAAAAAGAGAGTATCCCTATAAAAGATCTTGATAATCTTAAACTTTTCAGTATTGAAAATTTGAAAATCATACAGGACAAATTAAATTTAAAACTAAAACAAAAAAAGATAATTTATCCGGTTTTAACAACGCATTATGAAAGAGAGTATTTTATATCTTCAAACGGTAAAATCAGAGCGACTGTTGATTATAATCTAAAAAGTATTTTTTTGAGTAATTTGTCCCAAATTGACATCATTAAAAACTTTAAAAATATTTGTATATTAGAACTTAAATATTCAACAGGCTTAGATAAATATGTAAGGGAGAATTTAAAAGATATAAGCCTAAGGTTGTCGAAAAATTCAAAGTTTGTTAATTCTGCTTTCGAAAAACCAAAATTCTTTTCATAAGTGTCAAATTTGGTTAAATATTGTTAATTTATTTTGCAATCTAAACGATAGGTTGTATATTTTGATGATTAAATTTTATGCCAGATAAAGACAGAGTATTTATTTTCGATACGACAATGAGAGATGGTGAACAATCGCCAGGAGCCTCTATGAGCGTTGAAGAAAAGATTCAGATTTCAAGAGTTTTTGATGAGATGGGAATAGATATAATAGAAGCAGGTTTTCCAATTTCTTCTCCAGGAGATTTTGAGGCAGTAAGTGCAATAAGTAAAAGTGTAAAAAATTCAATTCCGTGTGGACTAGCAAGAGCTACAAAAAAAGATATAGATGCTTGTCATGAGTCACTAAAATTTGCAAAAAGATTTCGTATACATACATTTATTTCAACCAGCCCTGTTCATATGAAGCACAAACTTAATATGACAGATGAGCAAGTTTTAGGATCAATAAAGGAGAGCGTGACCTACGCTAAAAAATTCACAGACGATGTAGAATGGTCTTGCGAAGATGGCACAAGAACAAATTTAGATTTTATGTATAAAACAATTGAGTTAGCAATTAAATGTGGTGCTACAACAATAAATATTCCTGATACAGTTGGATATTCTATACCAGAAGAATTTGCAAAAACTATAAGACTTATTAAAAACAATGTTCCTAATATTGATAAAGCAATAATTTCTGCGCATTGTCATAATGATCTTGGTTTAGCGGTTGCAAACGCTTTGTCTGGTTTATCAGAAGGTGTAAGACAGATTGAATGTACAATTAATGGTATTGGAGAGAGAGCGGGTAATGCAGCTCTAGAGGAAATTGTTATGGCAATAAAAACAAGGGATGACTTATTACCTTACGAAACAGGAATTAAAACAGAATTAATTAGCAAAGCATCAAAAATTGTGTCGAATGCAACAGGATTTCCAGTTCAATTTAATAAAGCTATAGTAGGAAAAAATGCTTTTGCACATGAGTCAGGTATCCACCAAGATGGTATGCTTAAAAATAGAGAAACATATGAAATAATGACACCCGAAAGTGTTGGAGTAAAAAAAACTTCATTAGTAATGGGAAAACATTCAGGTAGACATGCTTTTAAAGATAAATTGAGTGATTTAGGTTATACAGATGTAACAGACGATGTAGTTCAAGCAGCATTTGGGAAGTTCAAGATTTTAGCCGATAAAAAAAAACATATATATGATGAGGATATTGTAGCATTGGTTGACGACAGTTTAATTATTGATAACAAAATAAATGCTATAAATTTAAAATCATTAAAAGTATTTGCTGGCACAGGTGAGCCACAAAGAGCCGATATGACTTTAGATGTTTTTGGCGAAATTAAAAAAACATCTCAAACAGGAGATGGTCCAGTTGATGCAATTTTTAAATGTATTAAAGATTTATATCCTCATGAGGTTAAGCTATCCCTGTACCAAGTCCATGCAGTTACTGAAGGAACAGATGCTCAGGCTACAGTCAGCGTAAAGATAGAGGAAAATGACAGAACTACTGTTGGGCAATCAGCCGACACGGACACTTTGGTGGCATCAGCAAATGCTTATCTAAATGCTTTAAACAAGATGTTGATTAAAAGAGAAAAAAAATCTTTATATAAAAATATTGAACCAAAAAAAGTTAAGGGAGGAGTATAATGGGACTGTTTGATAGAATTAAAAAAGTATGGAGTCAAGATATGGCAATTGACTTGGGAACAGCAAATACTTTGGTTGTTGTTAAAGGTCAGGGGGTTGTACTTAACGAGCCATCAGTTGTCGCAATAGTTGATCAGGCAGGTAAAAAACAAGTTTTGGCTGTGGGGGATGAAGCTAAAACTATGCTTGGAAGAACTCCTGGAAATATTCAAGCTATTAGACCATTGAGAGATGGTGTAATTGCAGACTTTATTGTAACCGAGGAAATGATTAAACATTTTATAAAAAAAGTTCATAAAGGAAGTAGTTTTGCAAACCCTAGAATATTAATTTGTGTTCCAACTGGTTCAACTCCAGTTGAGAGAAAAGCAATACAAGATAGTGCTCTTGCTGCTGGGGCAAGAAGAGTTCAATTAATTGAGGAGCCAATAGCAGCTGCTATCGGCGCAAATCTTCCTATATCAGAGGCGACTGGCTCGATGGTTGTGGATATAGGCGGAGGTACTAGTGAAATAGCTGTTATGTCATTAGGAGGTTTAGTTTATTCAAAATCACTAAGAGTTGCGGGAGATGCAATGGATGGAGCTATGGTTAATTATATGAGAAAAGAATATAATTTAATGATTGGTGATAGTACCGCTGAAAAAATCAAAAAAGAAATTGGAACAGCGATTCCAACTAATAACAATACTTATGCAGTCAAAGGAAGAGACTTAAGATCTGGAACACCTAAAGAGGTTAATATTACAGAAGAAGATACTGCAGAAGCATTAAATGACATTTTAAAAGAAATGGTTAATGGAATTAAAGATGCACTTGAAAGTACACCTCCAGAGCTATCAGCTGATTTAGTGGACATGGGTTTAACTCTAACTGGTGGCGGTGCATTATTAAAAAATATAGATAAGAGATTTTCTAAAGAGACAGGATTACCAGTTCATATCGCAGACGATCCTTTATCATGTGTTGCTATAGGAACAGGAAAGGCTTTAGATCAAGAACAAACATTCTCTACTATGTTGACTGAATATTAAGAGCAATGGCATCAAGCAGAGATGATTTTATCATAGCAATCCGATCTGCTTTTTTAAAAAAGAGTACACAACAAAAGTTTTCATTATTAACATTGGTGTTCTTATCAATGTTCGTAATTTTATTATCTAGTCTAGATTTTAGAATTATAAAGATTCTTAAAATAGGAATTAATGAGGTCGTTTATCGTTCTTCATTCATAGTGTCTATACCTGAAAATTTTTTAAAAAATACTTATGGTGATATTGTAGAGTACACAACTTTTTATAAAAATTTTAAAAAAAATAAAAATGAACTTGATAATCTTAGATCCAAAAACATATCAAGTGAAATTACTCAAAATGAAAATAAAGAGTTAAAAGAATTAATCAATGATTATATTTCTAGTTCAGATAAAATATTAGCTAAGATCATTGTCGATCACGATAGTCCATTTCTAAAAAGTATTATTATTAATAAAGGGAGTAAAGATAACATAAAAATTGGAACTAATATTTATGATCAAGCATATCTTGTTGGAAGAGTAATTGAGGTAAATTACAAAACCTCTAGAGTATTGTTACTATCAGATTTAAATTCTAACGTTCCGGTGACTATTGCACCGAAAAATATTCAGGCAATTATAACTGGTTCAGGTAACAATTACGCTCAAATAAAGTATATTAAAGAAGGACTTTCGGATGAATTTAATGAGGAAAGTATTGTCTATACCTCTGGAACAGGTGCAATATTTAAAAGTGGAATTCCGATTGGTACACTTAAACAAATAGAAAATGAAAAAAGTATTAAGTTTAATGTAAAATTTTACTCAGATTTTTCTCAACTAAAGTACGTATTTGCAGAAATTATAACTAGGAGTGAAATACAAAAATCAGATCAATCGACTAATCAAAAAGAAAATAAGGGCCCTATCGATGCAAAAATAAAGATGCTTGAAGATGAAATTCAAATCATTGAAGAAACTAATCTTAAATTTAAAGACGAAAATGAAGCTCTTAAGAATAATGTTAACAATTTAAATAATGAAATAAAGAAATACAAAATTGAAATTTCAGAAAAAGATGAAATGATTAGTGAATTTAACATTGACAAAGAAGAATTAATTTTTTTGAGACTAAATTTACAGTATGGACATAAATGTAGAAGAAATATTTTTAAAAACACAGGTTTTAAAGTTGGAACTTTGGAATATAAAAATTGTGTTTTAAATAAAGGTAAAAATTAATGAGTAATCTAAAAACAAAAGGCTCGTTATTAAAATTTTATTCTTGGTTGCCAATTTTGATCTTATTTATTTCTGTGTTAAATGAATTTGATTTTAATTATTTAGACCTAGATTATTTCTCTTTTAATTTTCCATTTATACTGATTTTTTTCTTTACATTAAAAGATTATAAATATTTTGATTATTTTTTAGTATTTATTGCTGGATTAGTAAATGATACAGTTGTAGGATTACCGCTGGGTATTAGTAGTTTATCTTACATTTTAATATGTATTGCAACATCTTATTTTCGAAACATCACAATCAGACCTAATCCAATAAAAGATTGGTTTTATTTTTTATTCATAATAAGTTTGATTAATTCTCTCAGCTATTCAATTTTAACATTATTTTTTTCTTATGATCTTATTTTGATAAGTTATTTGATAAATACATTTTTTACTTTTTTATTTTACATTGTTTTTGTCTCAATCTTTAAATATTATTTAAAAACTATAAATGATTAACTCTTCAAGCGATAATGTAAAAAAATTAAATTCTATTAATAGAAGAATGTTCATCACAGGTTCATTAAAATTTTTTGTGATGGTTGGATTAGTAAGTAGGTTATTCTTTTTACAAGTAAAAGAAAACAAGAAGTACCTTACGCTTTCAGATAAAAATAGAATTCGAGAATGGAAATTACCACCTATTAGGGGTGAATTTCATGATTATTTTGGAAACGTAATTGCCGGTAATTTTGAGGCTTATCAATTACATATTATACCAGAAGAGGTTGAAGATTTTAGATATGTAATTTATAGACTTAAAGATTTATTAGAGCTTTCAGATAAGGAATTTAAAAAAGTATTAAAGAAAAAAAACGAGATCAAGCCATGGGAAACACTTATCGTTTCAGATAATCTTAATTGGAAAAAATTTTCCAAGATAAATAATCATTTATATGATCTCAATGGTGTCAAACCAGTTATATCAATTTCTAGGAATTATCCTTTTAAGGATAATTTTACCCATATATTAGGATATGTAAGTCAAGCAAATCAAAATGATATTGAGGATAACGAAATTATAAAGAAAAATTTTGTGCCAGGCCTTAAAATTGGAAAAATTGGTTTAGAAAAATCTTTTGAAAATAAATTAATCGGCTCAAATGATATTGAGAGATATGAGGTTAATGCTTATGGAAGAAGAATTAGTCAATTAGAGTTTCAAAAAGGAGAAAAAGGAAAAACTTTAAGATTAACTGTAGATACAAAAGTTCAACAAATGGCTAGTGAATTATTAAAAGAAAAAGCAGGCTCCATTTGTGTTATGGATATTTATACTGGCTCAATAATTGCAATGCATTCATCACCATCATTTGATCCAAATTTATTTGTTTTTGGGATAAGTAAAGATGATTGGCAAATTATTCGAAACAATCCTATGAAGCCCTTGGTAAATAAAACTTTGCAAGGAAATTACTCTCCAGGCTCTACAATAAAGCCCATAGTAGCCCTGTCAGCTTTAGAAAACAAAATTATTAATCCAAATTTTACAGTGAAGTGTACAGGTAAAACAGAATTGTATGGACAAACTTATCATTGTTGGAAAAAAAAAGGACATGGTTTTGTTAATTTAAGAAATGCAATGAAACAATCATGTGATACTTACTTTTATGAAATATCACGTAGGCTTGGTGTTGATAAACTTAGTGAAACTGCAAAAAAATTTGGTTTAGGTGAAAAAGTTTTTGATGATTTATTTGATATTGAAAAAAAAGGCTTAGTACCAAATACACAATGGAAAAAAAATGCTTTGGGCAGTGGTTGGTTATTAGGTGAAACTATTATCACTGGAATTGGCCAAGGTTATATTCAAACAACACCTATTCAATTATGCTTAATGACAGCACAGATAGCTAATGGGGGCCATAAAATTTATCCTCAAATTGTTATTGATAGAAATAGAAATAAGGATCAACTTAGTGATAAGTATATGCCGTTGTTTAAAAATTCGAAAAATATAAAAATTGTTCAAGATGCTATGTTTGGTTCAACGAACGAGGTAATGGGTACATCTTATCGATCTAGAATTAACGATCCTAAGTACCAATTCGCTGGAAAAACTGGAACTGCTCAAGTTAAAAAGATTACTGAGAAAGACAGAGAGTTAGATCTTAAAACTTTTGAGATACCTTATGAAGAGAGAGACCATGCTTTATACATTGCTTTTGGACCTTATAAGCACCCCAGATATGCCCTAAGTATTGTGGTTGAGCACGGTGGTAACGGAAGCACGACCGCAGCTCCAATGGCAAAGAAATTATTTAAACTCATAATTGACAGACATGAATTGAGAAAAACAATTAATGACAAAAAATATTTGGATATTTAATGTATCAACATACTAGATTAAACAATAATAATTTTAATTTTTTTCAAAAATTTAAAAATTTTGATTATATCTTATTAGTTTGTATTTTATTGTTAGGTTTTATTAGTCTAGCAACCATGTATTCGACTGATGGAGGAAAAATTTTATTCCATACTAAAAGTCACTTTTTAAAACTATCAATATTCACTCTAATGATGATAGTAATTTCTTTTATTAATATTAAATTTTGGTTTTTAATAGGCTACTTTACATATCTATTAATAATTGGATTACTAATTTGGACCTACTATTTTGGTATAACTTCATCTGGATCTCAAAGATGGATGGATTTATATTTTATTAACTTACAACCTTCAGAATTAATGAAAATTTTTATTATCTTGTGCTTGGCTAAGTATTTTCACAGAATGAAGTTAGAAAATGTAAATTCTATATACACAATTTTTACATCTTTGATAATTATCATTCTTCCTATGGGATTAGTTATTGTACAGCCCGACTTAGGAACATCACTTCTTATTGGTATAAGTGGGATTGCAGTTTTGTGGTTTGCAGGCATCAATCATAAATATTTTATATATACTATGTTGGGTTTCGTTATTTCTTTACCTTTTATAATTGCTTTTTTAAAACCATATCAAAAATTAAGAGTATTAACTTTTATTGACCCTGATAGAGACCCATTAGGAGCTGGTTATCAAATAATCCAATCAAAGATAGCAGTTGGTTCTGGAGGTATTTTTGGAAAGGGTTTTTTAAAAGGGACTCAAAGTTATTTAGAATTTTTACCAGAAAAGCATACTGATTTTATATTCACACTTTTTTCAGAAGAGTTTGGTTTTGTTGGCTCAGCATTTCTTTTGTTAATTTACGCAATTATTATTTACAGAATATTAGCGATTGGTGCATCATCAAGAAGTTATTTTGCAAAAATATTTTGTTATAGTTTTGGAGCAGCGATTTTTGTTTATATTGCTACAAATATGAGCATGGTTTTAGGGCTTTTGCCAATAGTTGGGTCTCCTTTGCCAATAATGTCATATGGAGGGTCTTCGATGTTAGCGACAATGATTGGTTTCGGAATTGTGATGAGCGCAAGGGTTCATAGTCATCAGGCTATCGCTTGAGTATAATTTGTCGCTTAAATTAAACTGAAAATTAATTGTATAAATTGTTATGAAAAATAATTTAAAAATTGGAATAGTTGGAGCTGGAATTCAAGGTATTTCAAATGCTCTTTTTCTCCAAAAAAAAGGTTTTAAAGTAACTATTTTTGACAGGGATGATCCAGGAAGTCCGGCTGCATCTTATGGAAATGCAGGACATTTTTCTCCATATGCATCTTTGTCTCTAAATAGAACAGATATACTCTCTGATGTACCAGCAATGTTGTTAAACTCATCAGGTCCATTAGCACTTAAATGGAATTATGTTCCTAAAATGATTCCTTGGTTTATTAAGTTTATTTTAAATACATCAAAAAATAAAATGATGCATACTGCAAAAAATATGCATCAGATTTTAGATTTAGCTTTACCAGCTTACGATGAATTATTTGATGAAATTGATATTGGTGGATTGGTCGAAAAAAAAGGAATACTTTATATATGGAGCGATAAAGATCTTAAAAGCCGTGAACTTGAAATAAATGTTAGAAATGAGCTAGGTGTAAAGCAACAACTTGTGACTAAAGCTGAAATTCATGATTTAGAGCCAAACATAAAACCTTTTTATCATGCTGGGGTTTATTATCCATATGCAAGGCACGCTCGAAACCCAAAAAAAATTTTACTTAAATTATTTGAGCTATTTCTTAAAAAAGGAGGAATATTTAGAAAAAAAAATATCAATAATATTCAATTTGATACCACAAATCCAATTTTCATATCAGATGATGAAAAATTTATTTTTGATAAAGTTGTTATTGCTTGTGGTGCTTTCTCAAAAAAATTAACCGATAAACTTGATGAAAAAATACCTCTAGATACGGAAAGAGGTTATCATGTTCATTTTAAAAATTGTGATCATCTATTAAGTAGACCGGTCATATTTTCAAATAGAGGCTTTGGGATTACTCCAATGGAGCAAGGGCTACGAGTTGTCGGCACAGTAGAATTTGGTGGTTTGAAAAATCCACTTTCAAAGTCAAGAATTAAAAATTTAATAAATAATGCAAAATACATGTTAGGTGATCTTCCAGATCACGAAGACGAATGGCTTGGTTTTAGACCAACATTGCCTGATTTTTTACCTGTTATCGGTCCATCAAGAAATCATAAAAACGTATTTTACTGTTTTGGCCATCATCATTTAGGATGGACATTGGGTCCAATATCTGGAAAGATTGTTTCTGGAATGATTGCTAAAGAAAATACAAATTTAGATTTAGATCCATATAGCTCAACAAGATTTAGTTAATCTATGCAAAATACCAAGGCATATATAATGTTGGTATGCGCAACATTATTTTGGGCTGGTAATTTTATGGTTGGAAAATTTGCCTTTTTTTCAAATATCCCTCCAATGTCGCTAGTTTTTTTTAGATGGTCTTTAGTTTGGTTTATATTATTGCCTTTTACTTATAAAGAGATCGTGAAATATAAAGATGTGATACTGAGCAACTTACCACTTTTATTTTTTTTAGCACTAACGAGTGTTGGTTTATTTAATTCTTTTACATATTTGTCACTAGTTCACACACAAGTGATTAATGCATCTTTATTCAATACAGCAATTCCAGCAATAATAATTTTCATATGCTTTATTTTTAAGATTGAAAAAACTAATAGATACCAAATTTTTGGATTAATAATTTCTGTTTTGGGTATTTTATCTATAATTACAAAACTTAATTTAGAAATAATACTTTCTTTAAATTTTAATAAAGGAGATTTAATTATGATTGGAGGAGTCGTTACTTGGGGTTTGTATTCCTCTTTTCTTAAAAAGAAGAGATTTACATTACCACTTCTTACTTTAGTTCATGTTTTGTGCACTTTTGGACTGGTTTTTATATTTCCACAATTTATATATGAATTTTCACAAGGCCAAAAAATAGATTTTGATAAAAATTTATTTTATATTCTTATCTTTTTAGCCTTATTTCCAAGTATAGGGTCATATTATTGTTGGGCAGGAGCTGTTTCAATAATTGGAGCAAATAGAGCGGGTATTTTCTTGTCTTTAATACCTTTGTTTAGCACAATAATGGCAATATTTCTTTATAATGAACAATTTAAATTTTTTCACTTGATTGGAGCAATTTTAATTATATTAGGTTTATTTTTATCAAATAAAGAAATAAAAAATGCTTAAAGTAGCTATATTAGACGATTATCAAAATGTCTCTCAGCAATTTGTTAATCTTGAAAAATTATCAGGAAAATATGAAATAAAAATTTTCAGCGAACCTTTTGAAGATGAGGCTGAGGCTCTTGAAAAATTAGCTGATTTTGAGGCATTATTGATAATGCGAGAAAGAACTCCAATAACAAAAAATTTAATAGAAAACCTAACTAAATTAAAATTCATAATTACAAGCGGATTAAGAAATAAATCAATTGATATTAAGACAGCAAAAAAAAGAAAAATAATTGTAAGTGGAACTGAGAGCAATATTAATCCAACACCAGAATTAACCTGGGCTTTAATACTAGGACTTGCAAGAAACTTGAAAGAAGAAATAGATAATATGTATCAGGGCTACTGGCAAACTACCGTTGGAATTGAATTGAAAGGAAAAATACTTGGTTTGATTGGGCTTGGAAAAGTCGGTTCTCAAGTTGCAAGAATTGGAAAAGTTTTTGGCATGCAAGTAATTGCATGGAGTGAAAATTTAAATTTGGATACTTGTAAAAAATTAGATGTTTTACCCTGCAGTAAAGAAGATCTGATTAAAAACTCTGATTTTTTATCTATTCATGTTCAGGGTGGTGAAAGATATAAAAATTGTATTACATTAAAAGAAATGGATAAAATGAAAAAAACTGCATTTCTTATAAATACCTCAAGGGGACCAATCGTCAATGAAGAAGATTTGATTATAGCTTTGTCGACAAATGTGATTGCAGGAGCTGGATTAGATGTATATGAAAAAGAGCCTTTGCCAGAAAGTAATAAATTAAGATTTTTACCTAATGCGTTATTAACACCTCATATTGGATATGTTACAGCGGAAAACTATCATATTTATTATGGTCAAATGATCGAGTCGCTTGAAGCATGTGTAAATGGAAATCCAATTCGTATAATTGAATAAATGGAATTACCAGTTGTCAATCACAAGGATTATTTCGCACAAATTGGGGACGATCACAAATTTCCAATTAATAAATTTGGTGATCTTGCCGATTATTTGATCCATAAAAAGGTTGTTAAAAAATTTTATAAACCATATCAATGTTCAGACGAGACACTTAAAAAAGCACATTCTGAGAAATATATTAGAGACATTAAAAATAAAACTTTAGACGAGATTGGAGTTAAAAAAATTGGATTTCCTCTTGTTGATAGTGTAGTTCAAAGATCTTTAATCGCAACTGGTGGAACTGTACTAGCATCTAAACTTGCAATAAATTATGGCATTGCTTGTAACACAGCTGGAGGAAGTCATCATGCAAACTTCGAAGGTGGAGCAGGTTACTGTGTATTTAATGATGTGGCGGTTGCGGCCCATTATTTATTAGACCGGGGACTTGCTGGAAAAATATTAATTGTCGATTTAGATGTCCATCAAGGAAATGGTAATGCTGATATTTTTAAAGATAATAAAAATGTATTTACTTTTAGCATGCATTCAAAAACGAATTATCCTGCGAAAAAATCCATTAGTGATTTGGATATTGAGTTAGATGATGGTATGGAGGATACACAATATATTAAAATTCTCAATTTCTATTTAAATCAACTAAATGAAGAAAATTTTGATTATGTTTTCTATATAGCTGGTGTTGATATTCATTTTAATGATAGATTAGGTAAACTAAAAGTCTCTGATGAAGGTATAAGAAAAAGAGATGAAATAGTTACAAAAAATTTTTTTTCTAAAGGAATTCCTCTTTGTGGTGTTTTAGGTGGTGGATACAATAAAGATTTTAAAAAACTTGTTGAATTACACTCTATTTTGCACCAATCATGTGCTAAATTACTGTAGTTAATGAGCAAAAAAAATCCAAATCTTTCAGCTGAACAAAAATTAATTATGTTTGAAGATGGTACAGAACCACCTGGTTCAAGTGAATTAAATAATGAAAAGCGTGAAGGAAGTTATCATTGTGCTAATTGTGGAACAAAACTGTTTGAGTCAAATACAAAATATGAAAGTGGATCAGGTTGGCCATCATTTTATGACTCATTACCCGAAGTTTTTGAAACTAAAACTGATTACTTATTAGGTTATGCAAGAACAGAGTACCATTGTAAAAACTGTAGTGCACATCACGGACATATTTTTGATGATGGCCCGCGACCAACCAAAAAAAGATATTGTAATAATGGTATTTGTTTAACTTTTAAACAAAAATAAATTTATTTAAGTAAATCTTGGAGCTTGTTCTCTTTTTCTAAGGCCCTCACTTCATCATATCCGCCAATATGTTGATTATCAAAAAAAATTTGTGGTATCGTTTTCTTTCCGTTAGCTTTCTTTATCATTTCGTCCATAGCACCATCAACCTCTGCTATATTAATTTCGTTAAAAGGAGCATTATTTCTATTTAATAATCGTTTAGCAGCATCACAATAATTACAAAGTGGTCCGGTATATATTGTAATATTTTTCATAATTTAAAGATAATCACCTTTTTTGATTTTACTAGTAATTTGTTTTCTAGAATATTTAAATTTTTTTTGATGTTTAATACTTTTCTCGTGCACTCTTTTTCTCCATAATCTAAATGACGATGGTTTTAAAGATCTCCTCATAATTTTGATAACATCAGGTTCCCGATAACCAGTCTTTTTTTCAATCTCCTCGAATGTGATCCTATCTGCCCAAGCAGCCCAGATGACCCAATCTGGACTTTCAACTCTTGGCTCAGGATTTTTGACTTTCGTTACTGGCCTGTGACCTTTTTTTTTCATAAATCCTTTATATTTGAAAAAAATCGATAATGCATTTTTTTTTGGTATGTGTTATATTACTTAAGATAGTCCTTCTTAGCCATCTTTAGCTCCCGGTTTTTAAGGACTATCTTTTTTTTTATATGTTCCCCTCAGATTTTATCCTTTTTCTACAGATTATAATTTTTTTATTTATTACTCCCGGAACCCCAAGAGTTGTTATTGTTTCTTACTCTATGAATTATGGAGTAAGGAAATGTATATGGACCGCTTTAGGTGATATTACTGCAAATTTTACACAGGCTACATTAGTTATATTTGTATTAGGTACTTTTATTTCAGATAACCAAAATTTTTTAAATATTTTTAAATGGATCGGTGTTTTTTATTTATTTTATTTAGCTTATGATGTTTATAGATCTAAACCAAAAGATATTAATTCAAAAATAATATCCTCAAAAAGTTTTTTTTCTTTCTTTAAAGATGGTTTCTTAGTTGCTGGTACAAGTCCTAAGGCTTGGTTATTTTTTCCTTTAATATTTCCACAATTTATTGATTTTAATGCAAATTATGTTGTTCAATTTTTTATTTTGATAACCACCTATGTAGTATTAGATTTTCTTTCTTTAATTGGATATGCTTTGTTAGCTCAAAAGCTAATTATTTGGATTAAAGCTAATCCAAAAACAATTAATTCAATCTCTGCGAGTGTTTTAGTCATTATAGCTATGATAATTATTGTTACACAACGGTATTAAGAATAGGCTATGCACTTTTTGACACTTGCAAAATACTTATTTTCTTTATTTAATTGGATATTAATTAATTAATAACAAAGGAAATAAAATGAAAATAAATAAAATAATCTTAAGTTTTATTTCTGCAATAGCGATTTT
>MDTD01014894.1_pt1 | contig 22644 bp, 18 predicted proteins | sample 811221 | NCBI WGS metagenome assembly MDTD01 (sample SAMN05326646, study PRJNA326480) | marine metagenome | isolation source: seawater | place: Pacific Ocean: South West | collected 2011 | reverse complement strand
CTATACATCAACGCCCGAGTCGACACCAAAAAAAAACAATTAGTATCGTTATGGAACTATTTATACTCAAACACCCGGAAACATCTGACCAGAGGGCAGACGATGAATTAGTCAAACCCCATTAAGGTCAGTTTACATGACCTAATAAGCATTTTTTACTCGCCCAACGACGCTGGATTGGTTATAGTGATCGATGAAGCCGCAGGAAAAAACTCTAGGCGCGTTCACCTGACCGTGACACGCGATGGGACAATATGGCCAATAAAATGCTTAAATTCGTCGACATCTCGCAGCAGATGCCGGAAAAACGTGCCGCGGACGAACGGCGCGAAGATTTTGAAGAAATCTACAACAGATACAACCCAGACACCGCTGTCGAGCAGGCCAGCCGCTGCTCCCAATGCGGAGTGCCATTTTGCCAGGTCCACTGTCCGGTCCACAACAACATCCCAGACTGGCTGATGCTGACGGCCGAAGGACGCCTTGAGGAGGCCTTCGAAGTATCGTCAGCAACTAATAACCTACCGGAGATCTGCGGCCGCATCTGCCCTCAGGATCGTCTTTGCGAAGGCAACTGCGTGATCGAGCAGTCGGGCCACGGCACGGTGACCATCGGATCGGTAGAAAAACATATTACCGACACGGCATTCGAACGCGGCTGGGTCAAACCGGTCTCGCCTCAACGCGAATTGGATCAGTCCGTCGGCATTATCGGCGGCGGGCCCGCCGGGATGGCCGCGGCCGAGCAGCTACGCCGCAGGGGATACAAAGTCCATGTCTACGACCGCAACGACCGTATCGGCGGCCTATTGATATACGGCATTCCCAATTTTAAGCTCGAAAAGGACGTCGTTCAGCGCCGGGTTGATCTTTTGGAGCAGGGAGGAGTCGAGTTTCACCGCAACTTCGAGGTCGGTCGCGATGCGACGCTGCGGGAAATACGCGACCGCCACGACGCCGTACTGATCGCAACGGGCGTCTATAAGGCGCGCGATGTACAGGTCCCCGGCGTTGGGCTAGGCAATGTCGTCCCGGCGCTCGAGTTTCTGGTCGCATCCAATCGGCAGGGTCTCGGCGATACAGTACCAGCCTTCGAGGACGGCAGCCTGGATGCGGAGAACAAGGATATCGTCGTCATCGGCGGCGGCGACACCGCGATGGACTGCGTGCGCACTGCCATCCGCCAGGGTGCCAGCTCGGTCACCTGCCTTTACCGCCGAGACCGCACGAATATGCCGGGTTCCCGTCGCGAAGTTCATTACGCAGAAGAGGAGGGCGTCAAATTCACATGGCTAGCCGCGCCGGAAGCCTTTGTCGGCGAAGACAACGTGAGAGCTGTGCGTGCGCAACGCATTCATCTGGGCGTGCCGGACACATCCGGCCGTCAGACACCGGAACTGATTCCGGGGTCGAGCTTCAACGCGAAAGCGGATATCGCCATCAAAGCGCTAGGCTTCGATCCGGAAGATCTGCCGACCCTATTCGATGCGCCAGAGCTCCAGGTGACCAAATGGGGAACCGTACGGATCAATCACCGCACGATGATGACGAACCTGGACGGTGTTTTCGCCGCCGGCGACATCGTGCGCGGGGCGTCGCTCGTCGTCTGGGGCATCCGGGACGGACGCGACGCAGCCGAGGGAATTCACGCCTACATTAGGGTAAACGCATCGGCCGAGACGGCCGTGGCCGCGGAGTAGCAGGAATGACCGAACGTAATGGAGTCGATCCGAAAACGCCCGGCGCAGGACAAACCTTTATCAACCGCTTCGAGCAAGACACCAAGCGGCTGAAAAACGACGCGATCGTTGACGCATCCGGCCGCGACGCTTGCGGCGTCGGGCTGATCGCCGCAATAGACGGCGAGCCGAGCCGTCAAGTCGTCGAAGCCGGTATCGAGGCGCTCAAGGCGCTGTGGCACCGCGGCGCGGTCGACGCGGACGGCATGACTGGCGACGGCGCCGGTATTCTGGTCGAAATCCCGCAGGATTTCTTCCGAGATCACGTCGGCCGGACCGGCCACACCGCCGGAGACGGCCCCATTGCCGTCGGCATGACATTTTTGCCGCGCACAGATCTTGCCGATCAGGAACGCTGCCGGTTTATCGTCGAAGCAGAAATTCTGAAATTCGGCTACCCGATCTACGGCTGGCGTCAGGTACCGATCGATCTTTCTGCACTGGGTGAAAAGGCCTCTGCCACCCGGCCAGAGATCGAGCAGATCATGATCGAAGGGCCGGCCGAAGCGGACATGGAAAAGTTCGAACGCGACCTGTTCGTCATCCGAAAGCGGATTGAAAACCGTGCGCGCGAGGAGAATATCCTTGATTTCTATATCTGTTCGTTGTCCTGCCGGTCGCTGATCTACAAGGGAATGTTTCTGGCCGAACAGTTGTCGGCCTTCTACCCCGACCTGTTGGACGAGCGGTTCTTGTCGCGTTTCGCGCTGTATCACCAGCGTTATTCGACCAACACGTTCCCCACGTGGCGGCTGGCGCAGCCGTTCCGGATGCTGGCACATAACGGCGAAATCAATACGCTGTCGGGTAACGTGAACTGGATGCGCAGTCACGAAACGCGCCTGTCTAGCGATGTTTTCGACAAGCGTATCGAAGACATCAAACCGGTGATCTCGCCCGGTAACTCCGATTCGGCATCGCTGGACAACGCCTTCGAACTATTGGTGCGCGGTGGCCGCACGGCACCGATGGCCAAGTGCCTCATGATCCCCGACGCCTGGTCGCACAAGACGACCATGAGCCAGGAATTGCGCGATTTTTACAGCTACTGCAATTGCGTGATGGAACCCTGGGACGGACCCGCGGCGATCACCGCGACTGACGGACGCTGGGTGCTGGGAGGAGTCGACCGGAACGGACTGCGTCCGATGCGTTACACCATAACCGTCGACGGCCTGCTGATCATGGGGTCGGAATCTGGCATGGTGCCGATCCGCGAAACCGAGATTATCGAAAAAGGCCGGCTCGGACCGGGACAGATGATCGCGGTCGATCTGGCGGAAGGAAAGCTCTATCATGACAGAGAACTGAAACAGCAGCTGGCGACGTCGCAGCCCTTCGGCGATTGGTCGAAGAACATGAAACCGATCGACGATATCATCCGCCCTGAACAAGCGGCCGACGCTGAGTTTGCCGGCGACGAACTGCGCCGCCGACAGGTCGCGGCCGGGTACACATTGGAGGAACTGGAGCTATTGCTCCAACCGATGGTGGAAGACGCCAAGGAAGCCACCGGCTCGATGGGAGACGACACGCCGCTGGCGGTTCTGTCGGACCAGTATCGCAGCCTACATCATTTCTTCCGCCAGTCGTTCAGCCAGGTCACTAACCCGCCGATCGACAGCCTGCGCGAATACCGGGTGATGAGCCTTAAGACCCGGCTCGGCAATCTGGGCAACATTCTCGCCGAGGACGAGAGCCAGACACGTCTGCTGCAGCTCGACAGTCCGGTGCTGTCGAATGCCGGCTTTGCCGCAATGCGAAACTATATGGGCGATAGCGCGGTGGAACTGGACTGCACGTTCCGTCCCGAAAAAGGCGAGAACGCGTTGCGGCGGGCTATCTACAAGCTGCAGCGCATTGCCGAAGACGCAGTCCGCGGCGGGGCAGCTCATCTGATCCTGTCCGACCGTAATATCGGAATGGAACGCGCAGCCATGCCCATGATCCTGGCCACGGCCGCCGTCCATAACCACCTGATCGACCAGGCATTACGGACCTATACGTCGCTGAACGTGCGCTCTGCCGAATGTCTGGACACCCACTATTTCGCGGTCCTAATTGGCGTCGGCGCCTCGACCGTGAATGCCTATCTGGCGCAGGAAACAATCATCGACCGGCACCGGCGCGGCCTGTTCGGCGACATGCCGCTGTTCGACTGCGTCCAACGCTATCGCGAAGCGGTCGACCAGGGGCTTCTAAAGATCATGTCCAAGATGGGTATCTCGATCCTGTCGAGCTATCGCGGCGCCTACAAGTTCGAGGCCGTCGGTCTTAGCCGCTGGCTGGTGTCGAGCTACTTCCCCGGCATGACATCTCGGATTTCGGGCATCGGGCTGTCGGGTCTGCAACGCAAAGTCAGCCAACTGCATGAACGCGCTTTCGACCAAGACATCACGGCCCTGCCGGTGGGCGGGAGCTATCGCTACCGGCGCACCGGCGAAACGCACGGCTTCGAGGGAACGCAGATGCATACGCTGCAGGAAGCGGTAGCCACGGACTCGTTCGCCACGTTCAAGAAATACGCAGAAGCCGTGCGCCAGTCGGCGCCAATCAGCCTGCGCGACCTCATGGAATTCGACCCGAAGCGCGACCCCGTGCCGATAGAAGAAGTGGAATCAATCACCGAGATCCGCAAGCGGCTAGTGTCGCCCGGTATTTCGCTGGGCGCGTTAAGCCCCGAAGCGCACGAGACGCTCTCGATCGCCATGAATCGGATGGGCGCTAAGTCGGATTCCGGCGAAGGCGGCGAGGATTCGTCTCGCTACAAGCCACGCTCCAACGGTGACAATGCCTCCAGCGCGATCAAGCAAGTGGCGTCGGGCCGCTTCGGGGTAACGGCGGAATATCTGAACAACTGCCGCGAGATCGAGATCAAGGTCGCCCAAGGTGCCAAGCCCGGCGAGGGCGGACAGCTGCCTGGCATAAAGGTATCCGAGATGATCGCCAAGCTGCGGCACTCAACCCCGGGGGTAACGCTGATCTCGCCGCCACCGCATCACGACATATATTCCATCGAGGATCTGGCGCAACTGATCTACGACCTGAAGCAGATAAATCCGGACGCTAAGGTATGCGTCAAGTTGGTCGCGCAGACCGGCATCGGCACCATCGCGGCCGGTGTTGCGAAGGCGCACGCCGACGCGATCCTGGTGTCGGGGCATTCCGGCGGCACCGGCGCCAGCCCACAATCGTCAATCAAGTATGCTGGGCTGCCCTGGGAAATGGGATTATCTGAGGTTCACCAAGTACTGACACTGAACCAGCTTAGGCATCGCGTGGTGCTGCGTACTGACGGCGGCTTCCGAACAGGTCGTGACGTCGTTATCGCCGCCATCCTTGGCGCCGAGGAATTCGGCATCGGCACTGCCTCACTGATCGCCATGGGCTGCATCATGGTCCGGCAGTGCCATTCGAATACCTGCCCAGTTGGCGTCTGCACCCAGCATGGCAAGCTGCGCGACAAGTTCACCGGCTCGCCGGAGAAAGTGGTCAACCTGTTCAGCTTCATCGCAGAGGAAGTGCGCGAAATTCTGGCGTCGCTCGGCGCACGGTCAATTGAGGAAGTCATTGGCCACACAGAACTTCTGACCCAAGTCAGCCGCGGCAGCCCGCATCTCGATGATCTCGATCTGAACCCGCTGCTGGTGCAGGCCGATCCGGGTGACAGTGCCCATTACTGCACCATAGAGGGCCGCAACGAAGTGCCGGAAACGCTCGATGCCCAGATGATCGAGGATGCGCGCCCGGCGCTCGAAGGCGGAGAAAAGATGCAGCTCCAGTACAACGTCCGCAACACACAGCGCGCAATCGGCACCAAAATATCGTCGCTAATCACTCGCCGGTTCGGCATGCAGGGGCTTCAACCGGGTCACATCACTGTACGGCTGCGCGGCTCCGCTGGCCAGTCGCTGGGCGCTTTCGCTGTACAGGGGCTGAAGCTGGAAGTGTTCGGCGATGCCAACGACTATGTCGGCAAGGGCCTGTCGGGCGGTACTATCGTGGTGCGTCCACCGACCGCGGCGCCGCGCAAGTCGAACGAAAATACGATTATCGGCAACACCGTGCTCTACGGCGCCACGGGCGGCAAGCTGTTCGCCGCCGGTCAGGCCGGTGAACGTTGCGCGGTGCGGAATTCGGGCGCCGAGGTCGTTGTGGAAGGCTGTGGATCCAACGGCTGCGAATACATGACAAACGGTATCGTGGTCATTCTGGGACCGGTCGGTGACAATTTCGGCGCCGGTATGACCGGCGGCATGGCCTATGTCTATGACTCCGAGGCCAGCTTCGTCGACCACGTCAACGACGACACTATCATCTATCAGCGCATCCAGACCCCTTACTGGGAAAATGTCCTAAAACGCGCGGTCGAGGAACACCAGCGGGAAACCCAGTCGGAGTTTGCGGAACGAATGCTGAATCACTGGAATACGGAGCGCGAAAAATTTTGGCAGGTCATCCCTACAGAGATGATCTACCGCTATGAACAGCCGGTTACTGCCGACGAAAACGACGAGTTGCGGGCATAACGGTTTCGGCGCTGTCGAAATTGAATCCATCCATTTTCGCGACGCAGCGCATTGAGTAAACTGGTCGTCGATGCGCACGCTCTATCATCTCTGGTTGTCGCCATTCTGCCGCAAGGTGCGCATTGCACTTGCGGAAAAGAAGCTGGACTTCGAGCTTAAATCGGAAAACCCGAATGAGCGGCGCGCGGAATTTCTGGCACTCAATCCCGCCTGCGACATTCCCGTTCTGGTCGAAGACGGTGGACCGGTGATAGCGAATTCCGGTGCAATCGGTGAGTACCTGGAAGAAATCTGTCCCGACCCGCCGCTTTACCCCGGCGGTCCGTCCGACCGCGCAGAGATACGACGCCTAATCGCCTGGTTCGATATTAAGTTCAATGTCGAGGTAACGGAGAACCTGGTGGGCGAAAAACTGATGAAGCGTTTGATGCGGTTAGGCGCGCCCGATTCGCGCGCCATCCGCGCGGGTCGCGAAAATTTTCACATCCACATGGACTACATTGCCTGGCTGACCGAACGTCGCAACTGGCTGGCCGGCGACGAGTTTTCCATGGCCGACATTGCAGCCGGCGCGCACATGTCCTGCCTCGACTACATCAACGACGTGCCTTGGGCCGATCATGAACCTGCGCGCGAATGGTATGCCCGGCTGAAATCCCGCCCGTCATTCAGAGCCGTCTTGGCCGATCATATACCCGGCGAGCCGCCACCCAAGCATTATGCGGATCTCGATTTTTAAGGGATCGCTCAAGACAAACCTCGACAGTTTGGCCGAAATTCGGCTTATCCGATCGACCGAATTGCGGATGATGCCCGCCGCCCGGTGGTAATGATCCATCAACGCTTCGACGGCGGTGTCGGAATCCCTTGAGATAGCGGCGTTCATGATAATCTGATGTTCGCTCAGCTCGTTGCGGCGCGGGTAGGCAACGCGCACTGCAAGCTGTCGGTACCGGTCGGCCAGATCGTTGAGCTGCTCGCAATAGGCTACCAGCCGTCGCGATCCACAGGCGCCGATTAGGGCAAGATGAAACGCCCTATGCAGGGACTCCCATTCGGGATTGATGGTATAGGCCTGCCGGTCGTCCGACCGTGGCGTCTTCGAAAGGCGGTGAGACGCGAGTACCAGCTGCTCCTCCCAAGAATCGTCGCCGGCCGCAATTGATTCGCGAATCGCTGTTTCTTCAAGCCAGCAGCGCGTCTTGATCAGCTCGTCAAGTTCGCGGAAATCCTGTTTAAATCGCGATAATCCTCTCGAACCGAGTATAAACAGGGTTCGAACGTCTGAATGTATAATATTATCGTTATACGCTTCTAAGTATCGATGTTTTGTTGACCGGTAAATTTCTCCGGTCGTATTCTCACGCGTCGACCACAGATGCCCAGCAACCGAACGGTAGCAGTGCGGGTGTAGAGTGCATCAACTGGGGCGCCGACCTGTCGCCCAAGGACATCGATCAGTCGACCAGCATGATGGTCAACTACCTGTACGACCAATCGCAGATCATCTCCAACCATGAGGCCTAATACGAGACGGCGCGATCGTGAGATCCAGCGCGGTTGCTCGGCACTCCACCTGCGCAGAATCCAAGGGGCACCCCGGATACCAGTCACTCCGTTTTAAGTTTCGCCAAGTTTTCCCGCGCGGCCTCGGCCACCGAAGGTCCAGGTCGGGCGGCGACAACAGCTTCCCAGTCGGCCGCCGCACCTTTCGCATCCCCCCGCAGCGAACGGATATTTCCCCGCTCGAGCAACGCATCAGTATTGCCCGGCGAAACGGTCAGCGCCCGTTCGATGTCATCGCGCGCGAGATCGAGGTTTTCCAGCTTGCGCCATGCGGTCGCGCGCAACACCAGTGCTCCGGCATGGCTGGGGTCCTGATCGATTGCATCGTTCAGATCGTCGACGGCTTTCCAGTACTCGCCGGTGCTAGCCAAGGTGATCGCCCGGTCGAGCAACAATTCCAGCTCCGATCCGATCAGGGCGAGCGCCCGAGACTGCGCCGACAGCGCGCGCTCTGCCTGACCCGCGATCAACCAGGCCTGTCCCGCCTGAACCAACAGTTCGCCTTTTAACCGCTTGCCGGGTTTATTCGTCGTCGCCGCGAGCGATTCAAGATGACGAGCCGCCTCAGCATAGGCACCGGAATTGAGCAGGGCGATCGCACTGCAGTGACGTGCGCCTTCATCACCGCCCTGACGTTCCCAGCTATTCGCGACCGCCAGCGCCTTTTTCGGTTCGCTGCGCGCCAGCGACATGCAGTCCGCATACGCGATTGCGTAAGTTGCCCGGACGTCTGACCCGGCAAGCGGTTTTGCCTGCTGCGACAAGGCCGGGCAGGCCATCAACCCTATCGCAACCGCCAGAGTGACTGCGCCCTGTCTTCGCGCACCGAAGTCTTGCAGAGTCGTTCCCATCGCGCTTACAGTCGCCGCGTCCAACCCGGAAGGCAAGTCTCTTGTCCCAGCCACCGCCCATACCTACACCAGGTACCCTGTTCAGTTTCGGCCTCGGATATTCCGCCATGGCACTGTCACGGCGGCTCGGTACTGGCGGCTGGGATATTCGTGGCACCTGCCGTGATGCGGGCCGGCAACGGGCACTATTAGCGCTGGGAGTCCGGGCGGCACTGTTCGACGGCACGGCACCAATGGATCCGCCGGACGTGCTGGACGGAGTTACACACGTCCTGTTGTCAATACCCCCAGGTGACGGCGGAGATCCGGCCTATCAGCATCACGCCGAACAGATCGCCGCAACGGAATCGGTAAACTGGGTGGGCTATCTGTCCACCACCGGCGTATACGGCAACCGCGACGGTGGTTGGGTGGACGAGACATCCGATCTGCGGCCAAGCAGCCCGCGCAGCGAGCGACGCGTCGATGCAGAACGGGCATGGCTGGATTGGGGAGATCGTCACGGGATAGCGACCCAAGTGTTCCGTCTGGCAGGCATATATGGCCCCGGGCGGTCGGTAGCCGACCAGCTCAAGGCCGGTACTGCGCGCCGGATATCCAAACCGGGACACCTGTTTTCAAGAATTCATGTAGAAGATATTGCCACGGTCTTGGCGGCGTCGATCAGCAACCCGGAGCCGAGCGGCATCTACAATGTGTGTGACGACGAGCCGGCGGCGCCGACTGACGTATTGGCCTATGTGTGCGAACTGCTGAGCATTGCCCCGCCCCCGCTGATCCCGTTCGAGGAAGCCGAAATATCGCCGATGGGAAAGACATTCTGGGCAGACAATCGCCGTGTCCGCAACCACCGAATCAAGTCCGATCTCGGCGTAGACCTCGCCTTCCCCAACTATCGTATCGGGATGCGCGCGGTGCTGGGAATTTAGATCTCGGCGAGCAATTCTTCGAGCGTCAGCTTCAATCGCACAATATCCTGATCTCGGGACAGACGGTGGTCTCCATCTTTTACCAGAGAGATGCGCACGTCGTCCGACAGGATCTTGTCGGCGATCCGGCTGGCTGTCATCCACGGCACGGAGTCGTCCCGCATCCCGTGCAGTAGGCGCACCGGGCAGTGCAGTGCGATAGTCCGGTCGAGCAGAAGATGGTTTCGCCCATCTTCGATTAGCTTCATGGTGACGGTATACGGCTGCTCACCGTATTCCGATGGCTCGTAATATACACCTTCAGTTTTCAGCGTGTTCTTGATGTCTTCGGTGAACCGGTCCCACATCAGGTCGCGCGTGAAATCGGGTGCTGCGGCGATACCGATCATCCCCGCGACCCGCTCCGAACGGGCAAGCGCCGCCAAAAGCATGATCCAGCCGCCCATCGACGAGCCGACCAGTACCAAGGGGCCCTCGGTACAGTTATCGATCACCGCCAGCGCATCCGACAGCCAGTCGCTAATCGTCCCGTCTTCGAAATTGCCGGTCGACTCGCCGTGGCCGCGATAATCGAACCGAGTGAACGCCTGTCCAGCGGAACGGCAGTAACATTCCAACTCCACCGCCTTTATGCCCTGCATGTCGGACATAAAGCCGCCCAGAAACACCACGCATGGAGCCTTGCCGTCGATGCGACGGTAAGCGATTGTGACGCCGTCGTCTCGTGGTAGAATTTCAGGCGGCGATTTGTTCGTTTCTTTCATGGATATTCGATACCTGTCATGATCCCCGCCGACGCGGAAAAACATTCCAGTCATAACGCGCCCACGCCGGATGCGAAAGCACCGGCAGTGATGCAGGTGCTGCCGCGCCTTGAAACCGGCGGTGTCGAACGCGGCACGGTGGATATCACAATGGCCCTGACGGCGGCGGGACGGCGGGCGATCGTCGTGTCGGCGGGCGGTTCTATGGTACGCGAAATCGAACGCGCCGGCGGGCAGCATTTCACCCTGCCGGTCGACAGCAAGAACCCGATGACCATGCGCAAGAATATTGCTGCATTGACCGAATTTATCCGTGCCAAGAATATTGGCGTCGTGCATGCCCGAAGCCGCGCGCCGGCATGGAGCGCGCGCGCAGCGGCGGAACGGGCGAATATCCCCTTCATGACGACGTTTCACGGCACCTATAACTTCAACAATCGTGTGAAGAAGGCCTACAACGCCGTGATGGCCAAGGGCGAACGCGTGATCGCCATATCCGAATTTATCGGCCGCCATGTTGCCGACGAATACGACGTGCCGGAGGATCGTATCCGCGTGATCCCGCGCGGCATCGATCTGGAAGCCTTCAACCCGTATGCGGTATCCGCGGAACGGATGATCCAGTTATCCCAAGCATGGCGCCTGCCTGACGAATCACCGGTCGTCATGCTGCCCGGCCGCCTGACCCGCTGGAAGGGTCAAAGCGTACTGATAGAGGCCGCGCGGCGACTGGCGCGGCCCGATGTGCGGGTGCTGCTGGTGGGCGACGACCAGGGCCGGACTGGATACCGGGAAGACCTTGAAGCCCAAATCGGCCGCATCGGCGCGGAGGGCATTATTCACCTTACGGGGCCATGCCGCGACATGGCGGCAGCTTACATGCTGGCTGGCGTGGTCGTATCCGCCTCAACCGACCCGGAAGCATTCGGCCGCGTCGCCGCCGAGGCCCACGCGATGGGCCGCCCTGTGATAGCCAGTGATCACGGCGGAGCCTGCGAAACAGTCATCGCCGGCGAAACCGGCTGGCTGGTGCCACCAGGCGACGCGGATGCACTAGCACAGGCGCTGCGCACGGCGCTGGCAATGACAGGCGAGGAACGGGAAACTTTGGCCCGGCGCGCGATCACCCATATCCGCGACAACTTTACCAAGTCTCAGATGTGCGCCGCGACCCTGGCGGTCTACGACGAGCTCTTGCCGAGCACATGAACACGCAGAAGCGACGCATACTGGTTATCAAGCTTGGTGCGTTGGGGGACTTCATCCTCGCCACCGGTCCGTTCGCCGCCATCCGAACCGCACACCCGGACGACGAAATCGTGCTGCTGACTTCGGCACCGTTCGCCGAAATGGGGCGCGATTGCCGACTGTTCGACGATGTCTGGATTGACGAGCGCCCGTCGCGGATCAATCTGACCGCGATAAAACGTCTGCGCCGCAGGTTACTCAGCGGTAGGTTCACCCGGGTCTACGATCTGCAGACGTCGGGCCGGTCGGCCTGGTATTCCCTCCTCATGCTTGGCACCGGGCGGCCACAGTGGTCGGGCGTTGCGTTTGGCGCGTCGCACCCCCACGCGAACCATAACCGTAACAACATGCACACCATCGAACGCCAGGCCGACCAGCTGGCGATGGCGGGTATCCCGGAAACACCGTTCCCGGACCTGTCCTGGTTATCATCCGAAATCTCACGCTTCGGCCTGCCGGACAGATACGCTTTGCTGATCCCGGGCGGCGCAGCCCACCGGCCGGAAAAGCGCTGGCCGGTAAACGCCTATCGCGACCTCGTGCAGTCTATTTCCGAACGAAATATCCTGCCGGTTATCGTCGGCGGGCCGGACGAGGTCGAGCTGGCGGCAGACATAGAATCGGGTCTCATGGCGAAATCCGTTGCAGGCGAGACCTCGTTTGCAGATATCGCGGAACTGTCGCGCAAAGCGGCGGGGGCGATCGGCAACGATACCGGGCCGATGCATATCGCTGCCATTTGCGGTTGCCCCTGCGTGGTGCTGTTTTCGAAGGCGTCCAATCCGGATATCACGGCGCCACGCGGTGCCAATGTCACGATCCTGCAGCGCGAGAATCTGTCAGATCTGGGTGTTTCGGAGGTTGCGGCAGCGTTAACTTTGCGTTAAACGCCCCGCTCTAGGGATAATCCGCGGGCACGATAAAATATCATGAGCACTGTAGCGATTACGTTGCCGGACGGCAGCGTGAGGCAGTTCAACGGGCCGATTACTGGTGCCGAACTGGCAGCCGATATCGGACCTGGCCTAGCAACGGCCGCGCTTGCCATCAAAATCGATGACGAATTGATCGATCTTTCGCGCTCAATTGATTGCGACAGCACGGTCGAAATTATCACCCGCAAATCCGATGACGCGCTCGAACTGATCCGCCACGACGCCGCCCACGTCATGGCGGAGGCGGTGCAAGAGCTGTATCCCGGCACCCAAGTCACTATCGGCCCGGCCATCGAACACGGCTTCTATTATGATTTTGCCCGCGACGAGGCGTTCACGCCCGACGATCTGGAAAAGATCGAGGCGAAGATGCATGAAATCGTCAAGCGCGACGATGCCTTCGTGCGCGAGGAATGGGACCGTGAAGAAGCGGCGAAACACTTCAAGGATATCGGCGAGAAGTACAAGGCCGAGCTGATCGAAGGCTTCCCAGCGGACGAGCCGATCTCCATTTACCGTCAGGGCGACTGGAAAGATCTGTGCCGCGGGCCGCACATGCCGTCGACCGGCCATGTTGGCAAGGGGTTCAAGCTGCAAAAGTTGGCTGGTGCGTATTGGCGCGGAGATTCGGATAACGAAATGCTGCAGCGGGTCTACGGAACCGCTTGGCGCGACGAGAAAGAATTGAAAGCCCACCTGCATATGCTGGAAGAGGCCGAGAAACGCGATCACCGGCGACTCGGCCGGGAAATGGACTTGTTTCATTTCCAGGAAGAGGCCATCGGCAGCGTTTTCTGGCACCCCAAGGGGTGGACGCTGTTCCAGAGCCTAATCGACTATATGCGCGATCGCCAGACCGACGCCGGCTACGTGGAGATCAACACGCCGGACATTATGGATCGGGGTCTGTGGGAGAAATCCGGTCACTGGGAAAAATTCAGCGAGAATATGTTTACGACCGAAGCCAAGGAAGATCGCGTATTCGCCTTGAAGCCGATGAATTGTCCTGGCGGGGTCCAAGTCTACAATCAGGGGATCAAAAGCTATCGCGACCTGCCGTTGCGCATGGCGGAGTTCGGCAAGGTACACCGGTTTGAACCCTCGGGCGCGTTGCACGGGCTGATGCGTGTGCGGGCGTTCACCCAAGATGATGCGCATATTTTCTGCGCGGAAGAGCAAATCACCGACGAATGCCGGATCGTCTGCCAGTTAATACTCGATATATACAGCGAGTTCGGTTTCGACGATGTCCGTATCAAGTTTTCAGACAGGCCAGCGAAACGCATTGGCTCGGATGAGATTTGGGATAAATCCGAAGCCGCCCTCAAATCGGCGGTCGAAGCGGCGGGGCTTGAATATACAGTCAACCCCGGCGAAGGAGCGTTTTACGGTCCTAAGCTGGAATTCGTGCTGCGCGATGCCATTGGCCGAGACTGGCAGTGCGGCACGCTGCAGGTGGATCTGAACCTGCCGGAGCGGCTGGGTGCGTTCTACGTCGGCGCGGATGGCGAGAAACATCACCCAGTGATGCTGCATCGTGCACTGTTCGGTTCGCTCGAACGGTTCACCGGCATTCTAATCGAACACTATGCGGGCAAGCTGCCGCTGTGGATGGCGCCGTTGCAGGCAGTCGTCGCGACGATCACATCGGATGCGGACGATTATGCGTACGAGGTTCTCGACGCGCTTAAAGCTGCCGGTATCCGGGCCGAGATTGATATCCGAAACGAGAAGATCAATTACAAGGTGCGCGAACACAGCCACGCCAAGGTGCCGGCGATGCTGGTGGTCGGTCAGCGGGAAATCGAGGACCGAAAAGTAGCGCTGCGGCGTCTGGGCGGCAAGGATCAAGAATTTCTTGCGCTGGACAAAGCCGTCGCTAGACTTGCGGAAGATTGCCGGTCCCCGGCGGCCTGATGGCGCAGCAGAGCACCTGAAGCTGCGGGCACCAGTTTAAAATTTAACGTCAACAATTAGAGGAGAAAGCTAATCGCAAGACATACAAGCATGGAGCCGCCGGTAAAGGACGAACGGCCCATCAATGAAATGATACAGGCCGCTGAAGTGCGCCTGATCGGCGCCGAAGGTGAGCAGATCGGCGTCGTGACCCGGGACGATGCTCTCGACCGCTCCGCGAATCTGGGTCTCGACCTCGTCATCGTCGCTGATAATGCCGACCCGCCAGTCTGCAAAATCATGGATTACGGCAAGTTCAAATACGAAGAACAGAAGAAAAAGAACGAAGCCCGGAAAAAACAGAAAACCGTCGACGTTAAGGAAATCAAGCTGCGACCCAATATCGACAGCCACGATTACGACGTGAAAATGCGCTCGATGGTGAAATTCCTGAACGAAGGCGATAAGGTAAAGGTCACGATGCGGTTTCGCGGCCGCGAAATGGCCCACCAGAATCTTGGCCTCGACGTGTTGCACCGCGTGCGCGACGACCTGGAAGAACTTAGTAAGATCGAACAGTTCCCTCAGATGGAAGGCCGCCAGATGGTGATGGTGTTGTCGCCGAAGTGACGGCAGTCAACGCGCTGCCATCATCCCCGGGTATGCTTGGATCTCTTCAATTCAGTCTCTATAAGAGACGATTCCCACAGTCGCGGGAATGACTGGGGTGGAGAGATATTCTAGGGCAGGTGCCCGTCAATGCCCGCCATCCGGGGTTAAGCCGGATTTGAGCACGAACTTCCGATCGCAATAGGGACATTCGACCTCGCCGTCGACCAGGGTCAGATAGACCTTCGGGTGTCCCAGCGCGCCGCCGCCGCCGTCGCAGGAAACATCGATCGTTTCGACTTCGACGGTTTCGGGAGGTGCCGGCGTCTGCGCCATGGTCGGATGGCCTTTCAGTGGAGTTGTTCTTGACCGTTCGGAATGATACCCAAACTGCGCGATTCACGAAAGAATTCAACGCATGGAACATCCAAACGCTCCCGCCATAGAGGTTTCCTCCCTGCGCAAGATGTACTCAGGCGTGGATGGCTCGCCAAAGGAAGCGTTGAAATCGTTAAACCTGACTGTGCCGCGGGGCGTGATTTTCGGCCTGCTGGGTCCCAATGGCGCGGGCAAGTCGACCCTGATCAACATTCTCGCCGCCCTGGTGTTGAAGACATCGGGCAGCGCCCGGATCCTCGGTTGGGACATCGAGCTCCACATGCGCCGCGCGCGCGAGTCGATAGGGGTGGTGCCGCAGGAACTCAACCTGGATTCTTTCTTTTCGCCGCGCGAAGTGATGGACCTTCAGGCCGGGTTGTACGGCGTGCCCAAAAGACAGCGCCAAACGATGGAAATTCTCGAAGCGTTGGGGCTCGAAGACAAGGCCGATATCTACTCTCGGTCGCTGTCCGGCGGGATGCGCCGCCGCCTGCTGGTCGCCAAGGCGCTGGTGCATTCGCCGCCAGTGGTGGTGCTGGATGAACCGACCGCTGGGGTCGACGTCGAACTGCGCCAGTCTCTGTGGGAATACATGAAGATGCTTAATGACGCCGGTACCACCATTTTGCTGACCACCCATTACCTCGAAGAGGCGCAGGAGATGTGTGACGAGATCGCCATCATTAATCACGGCGAGATCGTAGCTCAGGATTCAACATCGGCGCTGCTGGCGCGGCTTGACCGCAAAGAGGCCCGCATCACCGTCGACCGCGACCTCAACGCCTTGCCCGACGGGCTGTCGGGCCCCGGCGTGGACGCCGCGATCGAGAACGGCCGTGAAATCTTGGTCCGCTTCCCGCCCAGCCAGGTGCAGATGGGCGGCCTGCTCGATGCGGTGAAAACTGCCGGGCTGCAGATCACCGATCTGTCGACCCGCGAGACAGACCTAGAAGAAATCTTCGTGGCGCTGACCACCAGCGCGGCGCAGACAGGCCTGATTCCCACGGCGGCCGACCCGCAGGCAGGACCGCTCGAAAAATCCCGCACACAGCCGCGGCCCTGATGCGCGCTACCCTCGACGTCGCCCGCGCGCTGCCAAAAGACGCAGACCACCGCCTGGCGGTGTACCGCACCGGCTGGCACCTGCTGCTGCGCGATCTGAAAGTGCGGACGGTGTGGGACGAGATCGTGGCGTAGACCGCCAACCTGGCCGAGCGGCTGCCGTCCGGCACCGCCAGGGCAGCGCAGGCGCGGTAAAGCAGGTTTACGCCATCTCCCTAACCTTCCGATTGCCGCGCGCGGCCGGGCGCGCTATGTTCCGCGCGCTTCGGAACGGTCGCCATTTAAGACCGGAACGGCATAGGGGCACCCGTAGCTCAGTTGGATAGAGCGCTGGCCTCCGAAGCCAGAGGTCACAGGTTCGAATCCTGTCGGGTGCGCCATACTTTTATGTGGGTATAACTGCTGCTTACGTGCTCTATCCGACCGCTCAATAACTTGTCGTTACTCACCGAATTCAACCTTTTGTCACACTCTTGTCACAGTGAGGTTGAATATGGCTACGTTTCGGAAACGCAAAAACCGTTGGGATGTTCAGATACGAAAGTCCGGGTATCCAACTATCTGCAAGACCTTCTCGCATAAAACAGATGCTCAGAAATGGGCAGTAGAAACAGAGAGACAGATAGAGGTTGGGGGAATACGTCCCTGCCGGTCTGGCTAACATAGATACGTTGGGCGCATTGTTAGTGCAGTATGGCAATGTAATCAGCATCAAGAAGCGTGGGCATGAGGCTGAGATTTCCCGCCCAACAAAGATGCGGTGGCACAAGGTTGCTGCAGTGCCTCTTGGCAAACTGACGGCCTTCCATATAGCCCAATACCGGGATGACCGTCGTCAGCACGTATCTACAACGACGGTAAAAAAAGAACTCCAGTTAATCAGTCATGCTCTGGACATTGACCGCAGAGAATGGGGGTTAAATGTGAAGAATTTGGCTGCTGATGTTTCAAAGCAAGTGGAACCAAAAGGAAGAGACCGGCGACTGGAGTTCGGGGAAGAACAATCCCTACTCAATGCAGTAAGCCAATCTCAGAATATCTGGCTAGCACCTCTGGTTGAGGTCGCCATTGAAACAGCTATGAGACGAGGTGAGCTACTCAGCGTTGAATGGTGAGATGTGAATTTAGATAAAAGGACCATTCATCTGGAAGACACCAAGAACGGATCACCAAGAACGGTGCCTCTCAGTGGAAGGGCATTGGAGATACTCAACACAATGCCAAGAGACATAAGTGGAAGAGTGTTTCCCACTAATGCTATGGCTTTAAGAGGGCTTTGGAGACGAGCCTGTAAGAGGGCAAACATAGAAAACCTGCATTTCCATGATCTGCGCCATGAAGCCACCAGCAGGTTCTTTGAGAAAGGACTGAACGTGATGGAGGTTGCTGCAATAACAGGTCACAAAGACCTGAGAATGCTTCAGAGGTATACTCACTTGAGAGCGGAGGACTTGGCTAAGAAGCTTGGATAGGAGTGAGGTGGGCTAAATACACCAATAGCCGGAGTATGGGAGATATTGGTGATCGTCTAGGTAGACCTTAGTCTGCGTCTCTAACCGCCCAGCGTTGAAGATAACTTAGTGAGCCACCGCAGGGCTGAAGAGATAGATTGCGCATCAGATGTACGGGAGAACCGCCCCCTCCCTTTCTTGATTTTCCTCCAGCCACCGTGAGACACAAATCTCTATGTCCAGCTAGTGTAATTTTTCCAGCTTTCTCAAATTTAAATTTCTGTAACTTTTTATCCTCGCAGGGGTTCAGTCTTAACTTTGTTGGGCCATTACCGGATGCCGCCTCCATACAAACGTCAAATGCGGGGAGGAAAAATTTATTCTTGCCTAATTTAGCGGCATCAAAGCCCTGATCAACGGAGATGCTTCCTTGATAGGAGTAGCAAGTATACGCTTGGAGTCCCCTATCAATCTTTGCTCTTGTTTTGTGACCTTTAATGTCCAAACAAAAACCCCTGTCGTCATCTAATTGATTGGTGAGGTAAACCTCTACTATCCTTTTTTGTTTCCCGTAACTTTGCTCAAAACTTCCAAGAAGCACGGCAATCGTTAGGCAGATAGCAGTGGTTAGTTTTCTCATATCGAAACTTTATTCTGGATGGTTAATCCCTGCTGGTCCCTTGCAGTATCGCCAGCATACTATCCCCTGTATGCCTGACCACAAGGTGAGAGAAAATTTTTCAATTTTCATATACGCTTACGACCCTGTAAACTCATAATTATGAGAACTTTGGCTGCAATAGTCGGCCTGATCATTTGCCTATGTATAAAAACTAGCCATTCGCAAACTTTGTTTCTGGAGGCTAATGGCTCACAAGATCCATATACTTTGATAAATGATAAGTTTGTGGAGTTTGACGGTAATGCACTTGAGACACCGGATTGCAGCCATCAAGGCTTTGGACCCCACATAACCCAAATCTATGATCAAATTCTTCGAAAATATGTGTTCCGCTTTCATATACACAGAGACGAAGATACCGATCGGTGTGTAAAGTTCGACCGACAAAGGACAGAAATAAAAGTATATGCCAAGTCCCCAAATTGGATGAAGGCGGTTGAGAAAAGTAGCTTTAGCTACAAATGGAAATTTAAAATTGATAAGAATTTCCAACCATCCGAAAAGTTTACCCACTTTTTTCAACTCAAGAGTGTGGGCGGCTCCTATATGATGCCGTTGCTCACATTGACTGGTCGGAAGGGGCTAAGAGGGCAACCAGACAAACTTGAGCTTCGTCACGCCTCTCATGGCAAGGCTAGCAAAATAAAGGTAACAGAGTTACAGCCATTTTTAGGAAAATGGTTGCAGGTAAATGTAGATGCAATTTTTGGTTCTAGGGGGAGATTAGTAATTAAAATCATGTCTATTAACGATAATCATCCCTTGATGCATTATGAAAATAATTCGCTGAATATGTGGAAAGAGGATGCCGATTTTATACGACCAAAGTGGGGCATTTACAGAAGCCTAAATGATAAACAATCGTTGAGGGATGAGGTTATTGATTTTGCCGATATTCAAATCAGGGCCAAGTCGACAACGAGGGACTAAATCCAAATAACTTCATTGTTAAATCTTTTAATAATCAGAAAAACAATCTGAAGACGCTAAATTTTATCAATTTACAATGAAAAAAAAACAGGGAAAATTAGAAATAAGAAAAAATAAATCAGAAAAATAAATATTCAAATAAGATACAAAGAATAATATTTATATTTCCCTAGTGTATCTCATTATAGGACTATGTTTTAGATATAGGTATAATTACATTACCTATTCTTTTGTGCATCAATGCGTTTAACAGTACCCCCGCCATGATTATCACCCTGTATATGTCATCATCATTACGCCTATTCAGGAGGACACAGAGAACCGCCAGAGAGAGTCATACAGTCCGGTCCAGTACAGAGCCTTTAACGCCAGACCTAATCAACCGAGATACGAATCTGGAGTCCTTCTGGGCAGCACTATGGAGCTACTGGGGCACTTACCGGGAAGCCTGTATATAAAATTATAAAAATATGTCCAGTTAGGTCTTCTTCCGACCAGCTTCAAGAAAAGAAACCACCCTCGAATTAACCAGGTCAGGTCTGCGTAAAGGCGCTATATGGTCGCAATCTTCAAGATATTCAAAATGTCAGGCCCTGCAATACCGTTGCAATATTCCCCCTATTTCCTGGATCGGTCGTCGCGTGTTTTGGGTAAGCAAAACCATCGTGTCACGGGGTAGATTTTCATACCATTCTTTAATTTCGGTATCATCGCCGAGAACAGCGTCCCACTCATAAAAATTTGGCCAAAGCCTCTGTCGCTTCAGAAAAACCAGACTTATGTGCAGCGTGAAATAGCGGCAGAGCTCGCTTAATCTCCGGACACTTTTGCTGACAATCTTTGATGACAAGATCACCCAAGAGAAACTGGGCCTTTGCATCATTTTGATTAGCGGATAGCTCTAGAAGCTGTAGCGCCTTCTGGCGATCTTTACTTAGCCCCCGTCCATGTAGATGCATCAACCCAGCAATACGTTGCGCCCCTGCGTTTCCATTAACGAGAAGTGGCTCAAGCGCTTTCAAAGCTGTTGTTGTCTGACCCTTAATCAGGCTTGCCCCGATCCTAGTCAGTCATGCTTCAGCAACGTCCTCAAAAAACTTGCCTTTGCCAGAATGCTCCCATGTAGCAGTCGATTCGCATTGACCTGCTTTCAAGTTTTCTACCTGTCCAAACGAGCAATTAGCATATTGAGCCGACTGGTTTTTTTATGTGTATCTGCAGACGAAATAACCGCAGGTTTAACCGTGTTGCTTGCTGCGGTCGTAGTCTTGTCAAAGTGCCATAAGACCACGATCAAGACGAAAAACGCGCCAAACCCCGTCAAAATATAGAGTGTGACTGCCCATATCTTGCGAAGCCTGGGCATTCGAGACACTACTCGGAACAGGTAACCGCTCAGCCACAGGTAAAAACGGACTTTTCTAAGCGCAAACTTTGTCAAACGCTGCGCGATATCCGATAGCTCACCGATTAATTCTCTCGGGGTGCAGCAACGCTCACGCAGGGTTTTTTGAGTTGCCGTTAAGAATGTTTACACCGTTTACCCTCCAAGCTATCTAACCAAGAAAGAGGGCATCTAGTTATCGCCCGCCAGCCCGGTAAACCTATTGGCTCATTGCGGCAGGAGCTTGACTGAAATGTGTTCTTATAGCGGCAAAGCTACTTCCGCACAGGATAGACAAAAAAGCTGCGGTGGTAGGAGGCAGACCACCGCAGCTGGAACGGCACAGGAAGCGGGGAACCACCTGTGCCTGGGGAGACGAGTGGCTGGGCTAGGCCGAAATGCCTTCTTTTCTCTCCCAGTTCCCCAATTCAGGTTCAACGTCACAGACAGACTTGAAACTCCGTGCGACAGTCTCGGCCGCTGCACACAAGTCGCGCTCTCGTACAATAATGCTGTCGTGAACAGTCAGTGACGGAATTTCATAAGCTCGCTTCAGCTGAAGCATCGCTCGCACCATTTTGAAAGTTTTGTATCAGCCGGTTTTTGACGAAGGCCCCATAAATTCTTCCAAAGGAGTAGGAGATAAGTTTTTTGTTTCTCCCTGCTCCAAGGTTCCAAGCACCGCTCCTCCAGCTTCAACAGCGAGGCTACCGTAGCTGATTTTGCCCTCAATCCTTCCGGTATTCTTCACGGAGAGACTACCGGTAACCTCTGCTTCTCCTGAAAAGGTTCCTGCGACAATAAATGTTTCGCATTGTACGTTTCCGTCCAGAGAGCCGGCTGCAGATAACTCGACGGTTTTGGCAGTGATTTCTCCATCCGCAGTTCCTTCGAGCTTAACATGATCCGCTTCGATAATTCTTCCGGAGAACACCACACCGGTCCCAACGGTGATCACCTTGGTTTCTCTGGCGACGGAGGAGGGAATCTCGTCGTAAACAGGCAAAGGTGTGCGATGAGGGGCCGGTATATCAACCTGATTAGCGCTTTCTGAGAAGGCGTTTAGAGCCGGCTCCTTCACTGCATCAGCTCGTTTACTCGATGCGCTATTATTCTTCATCAGCATGATCATTTGATCCAGTCGGTGGAGTTTTCACCGTCTACTCCAAACTGCATTGCTGAGCGCCTATTTGGATCAGTGTCCACAAGCTCCACTACATCGGCTCTCTCGACACCGGTATTTTTTCTCATACTTTCGAGTGCTTCTTTGACCCCCGGATCATCGTTTATGCCTTTTTCAGGATCAGACTTCACATCGGGTGCTGCATCTAATTTGGATACCTTAGTTTCGGACTCTACAAACGCAGTCTTCGGAATAGTGGCCATATTAGTAGCGCCGATCCCGTCAATTTGAGTGGAAGCAACAGCAATTGCGGTGGCTGCAGCAAAAACGCCAACGAGCATCATGATTTTTCTCCATTCAGTGGTTTAATGTTCAGACAGGATCAAGAAGCACCTTGAATGGGGCTCGGTTGTGTTCAGATAAAGGCAATATTGTGAAAAGAATTGGCAAACCCTGCCGGAAATAAAAAAGCTGCGGTGGTAGGAGGCAGACCACCGCAGCTGGAACGGCACAGGAAGCGGGGAACCACCTGTGCCTGGGGAGACGAGTGGCTAGTTTAGGCCGACAT
>MDTD01188383.1_pt1 | contig 22645 bp, 16 predicted proteins | sample 811221 | NCBI WGS metagenome assembly MDTD01 (sample SAMN05326646, study PRJNA326480) | marine metagenome | isolation source: seawater | place: Pacific Ocean: South West | collected 2011 | reverse complement strand
GATCCAGCGATCAAGATCCCGCTGCAGTTCAATTTCCTGGCCCGGCGATCGGATGACGATTGACTTGATGCTTGATGAGGATATGCCGGTGGCTCGCGGATCCACAAGACGGATGGGATCCTCGAGCATGGCCGCAAGAACCTTGGCCTCAATCCTGATGACTGAAGGGATTCCCTCGATCATGGCATATCGGTCCTGCGTCCGGCCTCCGACACGATCTCCAATCAGCAGTCGACGCGTCGTATCATCCTTCTCCACGATCTCTATCACAGCCAATGGCTCGTCCAGCCCAAATGCCGAAAGCGACTCCGGCTGATCCAGCATGACCCCCATCGCGTTCGCACGAGCCAGCTCGACCACATAGGCTCCCATGGCCTCCTCATCGGTACGTGTGCTCATCGGTGATTCAAAGACCCATTTGCGTCCGGATCGCTCGAGTATCAGTTCCTGATCCCCAACGACCCTTCTGATTCGAAGACCTTCGATGTCGAACCCGGGAAACAGAAGTGGTTCACGCCAGGTCGTGGGATCCGAGTCGAGCACGGATGAATGAAGCGACTGGTTGATCACGAGCACGGACGGATCATCGTCCATCTGGAGATACCCTCGCCCCGCCACACCCCGTCTTCCAAAGCGGAACCGACGGCGTCCGCCATCCCAGCCGAAGGTCAGCGTGGCATCCGGGAAATCAAGATTCAGGGATTCAAGCGACAGTTCCTCATCCGGCGTGAAACGGTCGACAACCTGCACATCTGCGGCCCGTTCCGCTACCGACATCAGATTACGGCCTTCGATCTGAGCTCGAAAAGGTTCCTCCTGCCACCACTCATCTCCATCACGGGTGAACACCCATCGGCCATCTGCACGATCAAGTTCAATCCTGTTGAAATCTGCCATCGGAAAAGATGATCGATCCAGAAGCGGCCCGCCATCACCGACCTCGCGGATGACAGAATCTGTTTCGAGAGTGAAAATCGCAGCCAGAGCCAGACAGATGGCAACGACGAGCATCAGGATGGTTCCTCTCCACGCCATATCAGCTCCGCCTCACAATCCAGATTCCAATCCCAACCAATGCTATGAAGCCGGGGATCCCTAGCAGAAGAATCCACAACCAGAGCGATCGTGTCCCATCGCCGATGCTTCCCAACCTCGCCACTTCTTGGCTTAGAGGGCCAGACGCGATACGTTCATCCAGTCCACTGAGCCACGCTGCTCCGGAAAGCAGCAGCTCATGATTCCCCGGATAGAGGAGTGCATATCGTTCGCCACCAGCAGGCATCACCATGTCGGCGACGTAGTTGAGCATCCATCCACCGGAACCAACCACCAGCACACGTTGGCGACTCCCATCCACGGGTGAACGACGATCGACCAGACCAATCAGTGGAATGGGTTCGGCCTGAGCTGGCTGATCGCCTCGGGCAGCAAGCTGCTGGGACTGCGGCGACCATTCGGATTCGATCCAACGACGACCCGAAGGGGGCACCGTGGCGATCAGTTCCACACTCGATTGGGACTCCGGCGTACCTCTGGCCAGCGGCACAGCAAGAGGGAGTGCCAGAGATTGCCCGTGAAGCGCGGCGGCGATCGGATTCGGCTCGATGAACTCGGTCAGCACCTGAACCATCTGCACCTGAGACTCGCCATCAGCACCTCGCGATGACTCGCATATCACTTCGCCTGTACGCACATCGATCCCAAGTGGACTCACAAGTTGCGCCCATGGATCGCGCTGACCGTAGCGTGGGAGCAGACTCGGATAGAGACTCAGAAGAACCGACTCACCTTCGGCAATCAGATCCGAGGTGACACGAAGAAGCTCCTGCTCACCCTCCGATGGCTTCAGGCCAGTGCGACGAGCGGGTGCAATGATGATCCAGCAGGCAGGCGAGTCCGGAGAAATCCGGGGCTTCTGCTCAGTTGAAACCGACCATTCGAGTACGTCCATTCTGGAGGCTTCAAGCATGGCAGCGGCACCGGAGACGTCGATGTTCTGCGAATCCACCTGCAGCACCGATGTCTCACGATCATGGACGAAGATGACGACGGGATCCACTCCGTCAACCAACGAACGTATGGCGGATGAAAGCAGCTGCTCACCGCGGAACCGGCGATCGAAAGTGACTCGTTCACCTGATCCGCTGACCATACCAGAGAACAACTGTCCTGCCGGCACGACGGCGGCCCTGTCCGGACTGAGAAGTATCGCAGCCTCACCTGACTGCAGATGCCGACTGATCAACGACAGCTCCATCTCCGGAAGCCGCTTGAGTCGGTCCGCTGCAATGGAGAGTCTGGATGCCTCAACAAGAAAATCCTCGCTCAAGGCCGCAGACTGGACATTGCCGACGTTCGCCATCAGTCTTGCCGTGTCGTCAACTTCCTCAGCCCATTGGGTGAGGGCCTGCATGAGGATTGTTGAAGCACGCGTGAAGTCCGGCAATGGTCTCGAATCATCGACTCGCAACGCCTTCTCCACCTCCTTGAGGATGAGCTGGCCCTGACTGGCAAGCAGCGACAAGGCACCTGCACGTGTCGAGAGATCCACCGCCATTGCATCGGAGGACGAACCACCGATGTCCGCCAGTTTGCCGGCGTTTTCTTCGGCAAACCGAATCAATCCGGAGAACTCGCCGACTGCCCTTGAAATGGCGGTTTCATAGAGATCTATCTCCTCCTGATATCGCCCTCGGATAGCCAGAAGCAGCGATTCGTAGGCTCTTAGTGACTCCGGTCGTGTGGGATCAATTCTCTGAACCGCCAGCACATCATTGGTCTGATTGAATCTTGCGAGAACTTCATCGACCTGTCTGACAGTAGCAGGATCGGCCTGCGACTCGACCAAAACTATGGATACTTGCCAATCACCATCGAGACCATCTAGAAGATCAATCGTCTGTTCGCTCAATGAATAGGAACGTGACTTGGTCGCATCCACACGCCAGCGGAGCCAGGCGTCCGCCGATATGACCGAGACCGCCACCGCAGCGATGATGGCCGCCAGTATGAAGAGAAACGTCGAGATGATCGCTGAACGTCCCGTCATCAACGCCGTCTCCGAAGTTCAAGCAGTGCCGTCGAGATCATGAGGAACATCACGATTCCCGAGAGGAAGTAGACGATATTTGCCGTATCGATCAGTCCAGTGGTGAAATCCTGAAGGCGACTGTAGGGCTCGATCGCAAAGAGGAGGTCCCCCAGCTCAGGCCCCAGAAGATCAGCACCCACTCTGGCGAGTCCCACCAAAATCCAGAAGAAGACCGTCAGTAGGAAGGCGATGGTCTGGGAGCCCGCGATCGTCGAGGCGAGGATGCCGCTGCCGAGATACAGACCACCCATGCAGACCACGCCTAGGTAGCCACTAAAGATCTCGCCCGGATCGGGACGTCCATAGATTTCAAGAAGCATGATGCATGGCGTGGTCAGGAGCAGCAGCACCAGCAGAAAACCGAATGAGGCGATGTACTTGCCGCAGACGATCCCCCACATGCTCGGTGGCGACGCCACAAGCAGTTCCCATGTCCCCTGTCGTCTCTCCTCGCAGATGCTTCGCATGGTTAGGGCCGGGCATATGAACAGAAGAAGCAACGCATCGAAATCAAGCAGATTGCTCAGGGTTGCCGGCTGCCCCGAGAGAAAGACCTGCCTCATAAAGACGATTCCGGATATCAGGGCAAAGAGCGAGGCGACGACATAGCCTGCCGGCGAATAGAACAACGCCTTGAAGTCACGCTGCGCGATGGTATAGATGCCACTCATGCGGACTGCTCCACGCATCCATCCATCGACTTGGACAAGAGTGACCGAAACACCTCGTCAAGACCATGCAGCCGTGAATGCACCTCGCGAACACGACCTCCCTTCGAGACGATGGAAGACACGATCGAGGATCGAGGGTCATGCCCTGGCTTGAATTCAACGACCAGTTGCTCCCAGCCATCGCGTTCGGAACGGTGATTCACGGCGGCAACACCCTCGATCGCCATGATCAACTCGATCGCATTCCCAAGATCCGTCTCGAGATCGCAACAGGACACGGCCCCACCGCGAACGTCCTCGACAGAACCACTGGCCAGAATCTGGCCACCGGCGATCATCACGATGGAGTCGCAGACCGCCTCGACTTCCGGAAGTATGTGGGTCGAAAGAAGAATGGCTCGATCCTCGGACAGAGATCTGATCAACGATCGGATCATGTCGATCTGAGTCGGATCGAGACCAGAGGTCGGCTCATCGAGAATCAGGACTCTCGGATCATGAAGCAGAGCCGCCGCCAGCGCGACACGCTGCCTGTATCCCTTTGAAAGCTGACCAATGATCCTCCGACGCACCTTTCCAAGGCCACACTGATCAACGGCCCGGTCTATCGCTGATCTGTACTGAGGGACACGGTAGAGCCCTGCTCGAAATCGCAGATACTCACTGACACGCATCTCGGGGTAGACCGGTGCCGATTCGGGAAGATAGCCGACCATCGCTCTGGCATGCTCGGGATGGGCCGTCACATCGATGTCATGTATCCATGCTCGACCACTTGAAGGGGTGAGAACACCACAGAGCATTCTCATGGTGGTTGTCTTGCCTGCTCCGTTTGGGCCCAGAAAGCCCGTCACACTGCCCTTGGCCACCTCGAGATTGACCCGATCAACGGCCACCAGATCACCGAACCGCCTTGTGAGATCTTCTGCTCGAATCATCAGGCAGATTCTCGTAATTCAATTGGCTGGGATCGGATCATGGGATGCTCTTCTTGGATCCTCAGGCGGAGACAAATGAGGATTCATGGGTTTGTTTGCCGATTGTAAAGGGATCGTCGGGATCCGGTCGATCCCGCAGCACGGATGGAACTCGTAGCAAGCCGCATTCAGGACTTGCCGATGGTTGGAAAAGGGATAGGCTTCCAGTAGTAAGCACGTTTGAGGGGGCTGCCAATGGGGCGGACCGAGTCACGATTCTTCATCGTCGTACCAGCCAGTATGACCAACACCAGCGATGAGCGGGTCGTGATCACCTCGGATTTGGCCTCTGCCCGTCAGCAGTGCGACCATGGTCAGGGCGACCTGATTCTGGACCTCTCGGACAACCTCCCCATCGATCTACTGAAGCATGTCGGACATGCCATGGTCCTGATCGATCAGGCTGGACAGGTCCGATGGGGCGACCAGCGATTCCAGGAATTTCCCGATGAGATCCGGGAATCGATTATTCAGGGTCTTCAGCAGGATGCCAGCCAGGACATCATTCAGGACGGAGCGGTCACAGTGGAGGGCCGTTCCTTCTACCGGCTCACGGCCCGACCTGAATCATCCACCGACGCCCTCGTCGTGCTCATCGAGATCACATGGATGCAACAGCAGCGAGATCGAAGAGCCGCCCTGCGATCCGCCGGGCTGGCGATCCGTGATCTTGATAGGAAGATCGTCTCGGACCTAACGGTCGCAGATCGTCTTCGAATGCTCGAGGATCGAATCGTCAAATGCATCCATGAGGAGTTGTCCTTCGACAACTTCGAGATCCGTCTGCTTGATCAGACCACCCAGAAGCTAGAACTCGTCATCGCCAAGAACCTCACCCCGTTGAAGATCGGCGAGGTCATTCATCTTGGTGAAGTGGGCAACGGCATTTCAGGCTGGGTCGCGGCGACTGGCAAATCCTACATCTGTCCGGATGTCGCATCCGACCCTCGCTACAGGGAAGGCCTTGATGATGCGGCCAGTTCCCTGACCGTTCCACTGAAGATGCAGGATCAGGTCATCGGTGTACTCAATGTCGAATCGCTGTCCGCCAACGCCTTCGACCAGGACGATCTCGAACTGGCTGAAATCCTCGCCCATTACATCGCCGATGCGATGCATATGCTGGATCTTCTGGTCGTCGAACGGTTCACGACCAGGGAACAGGCGACCAGAAGCGTACTGAGTGAACTGGATGCTCCCTTCGAGGAGCTGAATGAGATCTCGAAGGCACTCCGTGGCATCAATCCGGATGAACCCTCGTTTCAGGCGATCGTCGACCGCCTCGTGACCGCCGCCTCCAGCATGAAGTCACGCGTGGAGGCCTGCATGAGTGGACCACGCTCGATTCTCGATGCGGAACACGAGCTCAAGCGGCTTCAGGTGGACGAACAACTCTCCGGACTGCATGTGATGGTCACCGATGACGAACCCCGTATCCGCGAAGAGATGTCAAGGATCCTCTCGCAGGTGGGATGTCGAATCACGTTGTGCGAGAACGGACGCGAGGCCATTGACGCCTTCCAGCGAATCAAGCAGGAGGAGGCAACGATTGATCTGGTGGTCACCGACATCAAGCTTCCTGATCTGAACGGATACGAGATCTTTTCAGGCGCACGGAACTCCTTCCCGGAAGTGCCGGTGATCCTGATGACGGGCTTCGGGTACGACCCGAGCCATTCGATCGTTCGAGCCTCGCAGGAAGGCGTTTCAGCTGTGCTGTTCAAGCCATTCCGGACCGGACAACTCCTCGAAGCGATCAAGAGTGCCGTGCAGGTCACGAACTAGAAGGACTGAAGATTGCCTTCAGCAGACGCTCATCGCGGAACTCATCACGTTCAATCGCGGCCGTCTCCACGGACTTCAGCTTCTGGACCATTTCAAGCACTGACAGGGAATGGGATGGATCGATCTCGAGTACAAGGAGACCACCCGGAGCCATGTGGGGCTCCACCTCCATCACAAGCGGCCTTATGAGATCAAGCCCGTCCGCCCCGCCACGCAGTGCTGTTTCAGGTTCGTGCTCACGTACATTCGCATCCAACCCCGACCAGTCGGTATCTGGTATGTATGGAAGATTGGCAGAGATGACGTCGAACATCTCACCAGCTTGCAGCGGTTCAAGCAGTGAACCCGCGCGAAACTCGACTCGCTCCTTCACTTCGTGATCACTGGCATTGGCACGAGCGAGTTCCAGCGCACCGCCGACGATGTCGGTCGCGACAACAGTTGATCCGGGAATCTGTCTGGCAAGTGTTATGGCGATGCAGCCGGAGCCCGTTCCGATATCGGCGATTCTCAGATCAGGTCGCTCACCGGAAATCCCGGATCGGCCACGATGCCAGTCCAGCACGATCTGGACGAGGGATTCGGTCGCAGTCCTAGGAATCAGCGTCGAACCGTCGACCTTGAAGGTACGGCCGAAGAAATCGGCCTTCCCAACGAGATGCTGGACGGGCTCGTGCGACGCCGCCCTCGATACCAGACTCCTGAGCTGATCACGTTCAGATTCGGTGGCTGGACGCTCAGGATCCGTATACAGATCAATATCGGTCCCACCAACGACATGAACCAGCAGCATTCTGGCCACCAATGTCGGGTTGTGGACACCCTGTCGCTCGAGATGGCGTTCAATCCACTCCAGCAGACGTCGTGTCGTCCAGGCGTCATCTCGAATTGGCTTCACTTCATGCACGATCTGATTGTACTGCTCAATCAATACCCGTCATGCATGCTCGGATACAATAAGCTTCGTCGAAAACGGCCACTGTCCACAAGGGAGATCACGTTCATGCGGGTGCTGATGCTTGGGTGGGAATTCCCCCCGTTCATCACAGGGGGGCTGGGAACAGCCTGCTATGGACTCACACGGGCACTGGACAACCAGGGTGTCGAGGTCCTCTTTGTACTTCCCGGTCGAACGGATCCTGAAGCGGTCAGTCATCTGCGACTGGTCAGCCCCGACATGCAGACTCCGGAATCCAGCAAGGCGACACCCGCTCAGCCCGAAGAGATCGTGGAAACAGTGGAGGTCACCGAGAAGATCGCCACATCGGCACCTGATGTCGTGCTGCCCGATCACTATCAGGAAGGCGAATGGACCGAATTCCAGAACACCCGTTTCGTCCGGATTCCCACGCCGCTGACGCACCCCTATCAGACCTCCGTCGATGATCAGGTCGTCGGGCTTCAGGGCACCCAGTTTCGACAGGAGCCGGGCATGATGATTCCAGGTCATCGAATCCCAGGCGTGCCCATCGAGAACGAGGTCACCAAAGAGAAGCGAATCATCAATGGAGATCTCGATATCTCCGATGACGAGCTGGATGACTCCGAAACCCCCGCTTCCTCTGGTGACGGCGATTACGGCGGCAACCTGATGGATCAGGTCGAAGCCTACGCGCGATTCGCGACACGAGCCGCAGCCAAGGAGGAATTCGATGTCATTCATGCCCATGACTGGATGACGTTTCCAGCAGGATTGATGCTCGCCAGACGAACGGGACGGCCACTGGTCGTCCACGTGCATTCCACAGAATTCGATCGCTCCGGCGAAAACGTCAACCAGCAGGTCTACGACATCGAGAGACGAGGAATGCATGGGGCCATCAAGGTCATCACAGTCAGTCGACTCACCAAGAACATCGCGACCACTCGTTACGGCATATCGCCCAACAAGGTATCGGTCGTCTACAACGGGATCAATCTCGATCCAGTTGCCAGTGGCATGACACCAATCGGCCGCCGGGAGAAGATCGTGCTATACATGGGCAGAATCACATTCCAGAAGGGCCCTGAGTACTTCATCCGTTCGGCTGCAAGAGTTCTTCAGGTCATGAAGAACGTCCGCTTCGTGATCGCTGGTTCTGGTGACATGTACAAACGCTGCATCGAGCTAGCCGCGGAACTGGGCATCGGACACAAGATCCTCTTCACGGGCTTCCTTCGCGGGAAGGATATCGATCGCGTGTTCTCGATGGCCAACCTCTACGTCATGCCATCGGTTTCAGAGCCGTTTGGAATCGCCCCGCTCGAGGCGCTCAGCCATGATGTTCCGGCCCTGATCTCCAAGTCATCAGGAGTGAGTGAAGTCCTGACCCATGCATTGAAGGTCGACTTCTGGGACACCGAGGCCATGGCCGACAAGATCGTCGCCGTCCTGAAACACCCCCCATTGAGCCAGACACTTCGCCGACATGCCGCCATCGAGGTTCGCCAGCTGACCTGGGAGGGTGCCGCCGCCAACTGCCGGCGTGTCTATGAAGAAGCCATCCAATCCCTCGGCATGCCTCTGCAGAGCCCGTGACCCATCGAAGGATCGCGATGGACGGGTATACTTCAGGACCCCTTTGGGCGATTGATCGCCCTCTTTCGAGGACATCAGGACCATGTCGATCTTCAAGCGCAAGAAACGCGGCTCAGCCGAGGTTGCTTCATCAGCCCACCATGGACAGGGATATCACGATGAAGCCCTGGAACAACGCATTCTGGAGATAGGCGCCGGTCTGCTTGAGGATGCCCAGAAGGAACGCAGTGGAGTCCTCTCCTCCGCCTTCTGGTCCGACAAGCTCATGAACTGGGCCATGAAGGACGAAGGATTCAAGGTCCAACTCTTCCGATTCATCGATACCTTCCCCACTCTGAAGACACCGGCACAGGTCCATTCACATCTGATGGATTACCTGGAGCAACCGGGCGTCACGCTGCCCTCGGGCATGGGCATGGGACTCAAGGCCGGCGGCATCATGAAGAAGACGCTGTCCAAGACCATCAGTTCCCAGATCGAATCGATGGCCAGTCGCTTCATCGCCGGAACGGATGCGGAATCCGCCCTGCCACAGATCAGATCACTGTGGAATCAGAAGATGGCCTTCTCAGTCGATCTTCTGGGAGAGGCCTGTGTCAGTGATGAAGAGGCTGCTGCCTATCAGGCCCGCTACATGGATCTTGTCGAGCACCTTCCCGAGGAAGTGTCATCCTGGCCCGACAACCCTGTGCTCGACAAAGACCATCTCGGACCGATCCCCCGCACGAACGTGTCCATAAAGATCAGTTCGCTGTATGCCAGAACCGATCCAATCGACCACGCCGGATCGCTTGATGGCCTCGTGAAATCTCTTGCACCGATTCTAATGTGCGCCGGCGAGAACAATGTCCTTGTCAATTTCGACATGGAACATGAAGCCCTCAAGGATCTGACCCTCGATCTGTTCATGCGTTGCTGCGAGGAATACGACTTCACGGCGGGACTGGCAATGCAGGCCTATCTCAGATCCGGCGATGACGATGCCCGAAGAATCATCGAGTGGTCCAAGCGAACCGGAAAGCAGGTCACCGTGAGACTGGTTAAGGGCGCGTATTGGGACGAGGAGACCATTCGGGCGGAGATGGAAGGCTGGCCGATCCCGGTCTGGAGTCGGAAATCCGACACCGATGCCTGCTTCGAGAGAATGGCTGACCAGTTCCTGCGTCAGGTACCAAGAACACCTGAAGAAGGCGGCGTGAAACTGGCCGTGGGCTCGCATAATCTCAGATCGATTGCCTGTTGTCTGGCGATTGCCGAACGGGAATCGCTTCCACCGGAAGCGCTCGAATTCCAGATGCTGCATGGAATGGCGGACGGCATGAAGGCCGTGATGACCAACCGTGGCCATCGACTCCGGGAATACGTTCCTGTCGGGGAGATGATTCCCGGCATGGCCTACCTGGTCAGAAGACTACTGGAGAATACCTCGAACGAATCATGGCTTCGTGGCAGTCATGACGAGGCGTTGTCAGCTGATGTCCTTATGGAATCGCCGCACAAGTCCTTTGATGAGGACCCCGGTGTGGCACGTATTGAAAATCAGGCCGAACGTCATGGCCTGTCATGCAGCCATCCCGAGATCGCCCAGGGCCGCCCATTCTTCACCGAACCGCTTCACGACTTCTCCCATGCGAGCCAACGTGCTGCCTTCGAAAAGGCCATCAAGTCGGCCAGCGTTCCCGATGTCGCCAATGATGCCTCGGTGGAGGATGCGAACAAGGCACTGGATCAGGCGGTCAGCGCCTTCCCCGGATGGCGTGATGAAGAACCCGCCAGACGATCACAGATGCTCATGGAGGCTGCGGCGAAGATGCGTCTTCGCCGAGACGAACTTGCCGGAATCATCATCCGTGAATCAGGCAAGGTCTGGAGAGAGGCGGATGCCGATGTCTGCGAGGCCATCGATTTCTGCGAATACTACGCACGCGAGGCGATGAACCTCTTCGAACACAACCGTCTGGGCGTCTTCGTGGGAGAACACGATTCGGAGTTCCACGAGCCCAGAGGTGTCGCGGTCGTCATCAGCCCCTGGAATTTCCCACTGGCCATCGCCTGTGGCATGACCGTTGCGGCGTTAGTCACCGGCAATACCGTCATCCTGAAACCTGCCGAACAGACGCCCGGCATCGCGAAGATCCTCGTCGACATCCTCCATCAGTCCGGTATCCCGAAACAGGTTCTCCAGTTCCTTCCCGGGGAGGGTGAAGTGGTCGGCGCGTATCTGGTCCGCGACCCACGGACTTCCATGATCGCCTTCACCGGCTCGAAGGCCGTGGGCCTCGACATCGTCTCTGCCGCCGGCTCGACGCCGTCCGAGCAACCCTTTGTAAAACGGGTCGTATGCGAAATGGGTGGCAAGAACGCCATCATCATCGATGCCTCGGCCGATCTCGATGAAGCCGTCCTCGCCGTCCGGCAGAGTGCCTTTGGATTCCAGGGACAGAAATGTTCGGCCTGCAGCCGTGTCATCGTCGTGGAGTCGGCGGCCGAGACCTTCGCCCATCGTCTCGAGGAATCCATACGTTCCCTCGCGATCGGCGATCCGCTTGAACCAGGAACCGACATCGGCCCGGTCATTGATCAGGAGGCTGCCGACAAGATCAGATCCTACATCGAGATCGGCAAGCAGGAGGGAACACTTGCAGTCGGTCTGGAGGTCCCTGATGGACTCGAGGAGAAGGTCGGCAAGTCCTTCATCGCCCCCCACTTCTTCACCGGCATCAAACCGACGGATCGGCTTGCTCGCGAGGAGATCTTCGGTCCGGTGCTCGCGATGATCGTGGTGAAGGATCTCGATGAGGCACTCGAGGTGGCCAACGGCACCGAATACAAGCTCACGGGTGGCATCTTCAGTCGTATGCCCTCGCACATCGAACGGGCTCGACATGAGTACCGTGTCGGAAATCTGTACATCAACAGGAACTGCACAGGCGCATTGGTCGGCCGACAGCCATTCGGCGGTTTCGGCATGTCGGGAATCGGCTCGAAGGCCGGCGGACGCGCGTATCTTGAACAGTTCGTCGTGCCACGTGTCGTCTGCGAGAACACGATGCGTCGAGGCTTCGCCCCGGGACTGTGATTCGATCGCAATGCATCAACATTCCATCGATCGATACTGGATCGCCTCGACGACGTCCGGAATCTCGACGTGGTCATGACCATCGATGTCGGCGATTGTCCGGGCGACTCGTCTGATTCGATTCCATGCACGGGCACTCATGCCCAGCTCGTGTATCGACTCCTCCAGGCAATCCAGCGATTCGGATCTGAAGCGTGCGATCGTATCGAGCGCCTGGCCATCGAGCATTCCATTGAGACGCCCTCCCTGCCGCTCATCCATTCGTCTACGAGCAGCTTTCACCATGCCAGCCATCTTCCTGGTGGACATTCCCTTCTTCGCTCGACGAAGACTGGCAATCGGAACGCTGCAAACCTCGACATGCAGATCCAGTCGATCGAGTAGCGGCGCCGAGATCTTCATCAGGGCATCGTCACTTCGACGCATGGCTCTGCGACCATCGCGTGTGGGATTCATCGCCGCGATCAGAAGACATCGGGCCGGATACCGGACTGATCCGGACGCTCTCGCAATGGTCACCGCATGTTCTTCCAATGGCTGACGCAGCGTCTCGAGGACCGATCTTGGAAACTCGGGCAGTTCATCCAGAAATAGAATGCCGTTATGCGCAAGGGAAATCTCACCTGGACGCGGATGACTTCCTCCTCCGATCACCGCAGCCGCGGTACATGAATGATGAGGGCTGCGGAACGGCGGCCGTCTGCTGATCGACTCCTCTTCGGGCCATCCCATGCATGAACGAATCTGTATCACTTCCTTGAATTCCCGATCGTTCAGTGGGGGAAGTATTCCAGGCAGACACCCAGCAAGCATTGATTTACCGGTTCCAGGCGGACCAAGCATGATCATGTTGTGCCAACCAGCAGCGGCCACGAGCAAGGCACGCTTGACTTGTTCCTGTGCGAATACCTCGACAAAATCTCGATCGTCCATGTTTTCGGGAATGGATTCGGATTGAACAAGCGCGAGCTCATGTCCGCCATTCATCCATGCCACGGCTTCACCAAGCGAATGGACCGCCAGTACCGACGCATCCGATACGATCGAGGCCTCCTGCATGTTGCCTGTGGGCACGAGGATCGCTCGAGCCTTGGCCTGATGACCAAGCAAGACCATGGAGGTCGTCCCGCGAATACCTCGAACCGTTCCGTCCAGCGCCAGTTCTCCCGCCATGAGGATGTCCGCGGTACGGATGGAAGTCGGCGGCTCGATCGTGCGACCAGCCATCAGGACCGCAACAGCGATCGGAAGGTCGTACATGGGACCTTCCTTTCTGACGTTTGCCGGTGCGAGATTGATGGTCAGATGACCATCAGGCCACTGGTATCCACTGTTCAGAACCGCCGCTCTGACACGCTCGATCGATTCACGAACCGCCGTATCGGGCAATCCGACAATCGTTGTCCCTGAGAGCTGTCCACGAGCAATGGACACCTCAACCTGACAAGGTCTGGCAGAGATACCCTCGAGCACGAAACTTGGGATGGAACAGAGCAAGCAGAGTCCTCCATGACGTCCGGAGACGGACGTCGGGCGGTGGCCTCTAGTCGTCTTCCAGTTCCAGTTCCTGGATCACCAACGATCCGATCGCCTCTCCAACCTTGTCTTCCTCCTGAATGACGAGGTCCGCTCCGGCCGCTTCAAGTCGAGGCGCATGGATGTTGTACCGGCATCGGACGATGACTCGACAGTCAGGTGCGGAACTTCTGATCTGTTCTACGACCATGGTGGCCGCATCGGGATCCGGAACCGTGATGACGACGACGCGAGCATGCTTGATGCCGGCTTCCTTGAGGATCTCCGGGCGTGAGGCGTTGCCGAGCACCGCATGCATGCCCAGCCTGCCGACCAGTTGGACAGTGGCCGGATTCGCTTCGATGACCACCGTATCGACACCGTGCTCGACGAGGTCCCTCAGAACCGACCGGCCGGCCGGTCCGGCACCGATCACGATGGTGTGCCCCGAAAGATCGACACCGATGTCACCACGAGAAATCGCTCCATCACCATGTTGCAGTCGATCGATAAACTTCACGATCCAGCGAGCTCGACCGACGAGCAACGGGACCAGCATCAAGGTGATCAACGAGGAAGAGGTGAGAACCTGAAACGTGAACGTGTCCAGAAGCCCGTTCCCTCTCGCGACCGCACCGATGACGAATGAGAATTCACCCATCTGGGCAAGACACGCTCCAACGGCCACGGCTACGGGCAAGGTGCCACCAGTGAAGCGGATGACGACCGTGGCGATGAACGCCTTGAAGACGATGATTCCAAGCGAAACACTCAGCACCAGAGGAAGATGCCAGCCCTCGAGCAGCCAGGGCAGATCAGCCAACATGCCGATGGAGGCGAAGAACAGCGTCAGGAAGACCGCCTTCAAGGTCGCGACATCCGAACGGATCTGTCGAGCAAATGCCGAATCCGCCAACACGAGTCCGGCCACGAAGGCACCGAGCGCCGGAGACAAGCCGAGACGCCAGGAGATCCAGGTCGCCAACAGGCAGGTGACGACCGCGAGAACCACGGGGAGATCACGATTGCCGGTGGCGGCCGATGACTTGAACAGACGAGGGATAAGCAAAATGCCCGCTGCGAATAGAACAACCGTGTAGACCACGATCTTTCCGGCAGCCTGACCGACTTCCCCCATCACCTCGTTGAAATCGGACGCATCCCCCAGAAACGTCACCATCAGGAGGAGCGGAACCAACGCGACATCCTGCACAATGAGGACGGCAAGAGAAAGTCGACCATGCTGCGAATCGATCTCGGAGCGTTCCGTCAGGACTCTGGCGACGGCAGCCGTACTGCTCAAGGTGATGATCGCGCCAACGGCCAGCGATGATGACCAGGACAAACCGAACAGCTTCGTGATCAACGCTCCCGCGAACAAGGTCCCCGCCACCTGGAGAATACCCGCACCGAGCCCTCTGCCACCGAAGGTTCTCAACTTGCTTCTGGAAATCTCCAGACCGATGGTGAAGAGAAGCAGAGCCACTCCGATTTCCGCGATGTGCTCGATCTTCTCGGGTTCACTGCTTATCCAACCGAATACGCCGGGACCCACGAGCATGCCCGCCACCATGCAACCGATGATGCTGCTGGCACCAAGCCGCTCGAACAGCATGCCGACCATGGCAGCTGCTGCCAGAAGCAGGACGACGTCACCCAGGATGTTCCAGGCTTCCACCGATCAGGCTCCATTCGGGATCGACTGCGAGTCCAACCCCTTTTCCAGATCACGAAGTGACTGATCACCGGTGCCCTTGGTCGGCCAACGGCCATTCGAACGAGCTCTCAGATCACGTCTCAGTTCCATTCGAAGATCATCCATCACCAACCGCAGATGGGACAGGGCGTCGTCACGCCCCATCTCGATCAACTTTGCCGGTGGAATCGGCTCTCCCAGGATGATCGACACTCGCCCCTTGAACTTCAGACCACTTCCTGGTGGCATCACGTCGAGGACTCCATCGACCGCCATGGGAACGATCGGGGCCCCACCACGCCGAATCAGGAGCCAGACACCCGGCTGCAATGGCTGCACCGGACCTTCAGTGCAGCGTTTTCCTTCGGGAAACAGCATCACCACGCCGTCGTCCCTGAGTTCCTTGACGGCTTCCTTCAGGCTCGAAGGCCCAGGATCCTCGAGGTCGACGAAGATCGTCTCGTACTTCGAAATGAACCACCCCAGCAGACGCGAATCGGATTTCAATGTCTTTCTGGCGAATGGACGAGCGCCACGCTCGTTGAGCATGATTCCACCGATCATCCCATCGAACATCGACTGGTGATTGCAGACAACGAGTGCGCCGCCGGTCTTTGGCAGGCGGTTCCGATGAAGCATCCTGTGGCCGTAGATGAGCCTCAGGGGAATCATCAATCCCCATGGAATCAGCGTCCAGAAGATGAACATATGGAGGCGGCCTTGCCTCTTGTTTCGTTTCTTGAAGCGATACCAGGGGATGAACCCGTTCATGACTCGCCCTGGGTCGTGTGCATGATTCGCTCGACATGGTCGGCCATGCAATCAACCACTTCCTCGAGAGTCAGATGCGTACTGTCAACCAGGATCGAACCTTCCGGCTGGACAAGCGGCGCCGTCGCTCGAGAGCGATCGATCTCGTCCCGACGACGTATGTCGGTTCGAATGGCATCGTCATCCACCTTGTCGCCGCGTCTGGCCATCTGGAGTGAACGTCTCTGAGTACGGATCTCTTCCTCGGCATCGAGGAAGAAACGGACGTCAGCATCCGGAAAGACGACGGATCCCTGATCACGACCTTCCGTCACAAGTCGGGGGCGTCGCTTGGCGACCGTACGCTGGACCTCATTGAGAACGGAACGGAGTTCAGGTTGCCTGGCGACGGGACTGACCACCGAACTCACATCCAGATCCCTGATCCTCGAGGAGACGTCACGATCCCCGATGTACATCGCGGGTGGGTCCTGAGTCCAGTCGAAACGGAGGTCCACATCTCTGGCAAGCGTCGCCAAGGCGGGACCATCCTCTGGATCGGTTCCGGTTTCCAGAGCCAGGACCGAAACGGCCCTGTAGAGCGAGCCGGTATCGAGACAATCCATGCCGAGTCGGTCTGCGAGCAGTCGGGCAACGGTGCTCTTGCCTGTTCCGGCCGGTCCATCAATCGTGATGATGCAGGATGAACTGGCCATCACTCGGCCTCGATGGCTGCCTGAAGTTCTTCACGCGCCTTGTCGACATCCTTCAGCGGATCCTTGCCGACGTATTCGATGGCGACCGTGCTGGCATACCCGACTTTCTTCAGTGTCTCGATCCCCGAGGTGAGGTTGATCCCCTTGTGTCCGGTCTTTCCGCGATAGGACTGGACCTGAAAGATCATCGCACCGGCATAAGGTGCCAGTTTTCTGAGATGCTCGATCTCCTGCTCGACGTCCGATCCCACGCCATAAGTGGGTAGAACACCGATCCGGAAACCACCGACCCGTTTGACCAGATCCGTTATGCCATCGGGTGTTCCCAGCAAGCCGGTGGTCGGGCGAAGCAGCAGGTTCAGCTCCAGGCGTTCGATGCTCGCCATCATGCCTCTGAGAACCGAAGTCGCCCGCTCCATCCCCTCCTCGCTGCCTACGTCGGCACATCGGATGGCAATGGAATTGCATCCAAGTCGATTGGCCGCGACCGCCAGACGCTCGATGCGACCAGCGGACTGTTGATCGACCTCCGGATCCATCGAGGAAAGATCGAGCAGTTCCTCGTCGGCCAGCACGAGGCAGGGACAGCCTGCCTTGTCCGCCCGATCCCGAAGTCGATCAAGCTCCCTGATCGACCAGCCAGAGAGGCTGGAGGCCTCCAGATAGAGCCCCCGCAACTGCAGGTGCTCCATGGCGAAGCGAGGAGCATCCAGAAGCGAATCAGGGCCCTTTTCAGGCTCATCGAAGAGTCCCACGAGGGACGAGGTTGAGAGTGTCAGTAGCAGGGTCATGGTGGTCCAAGGAGTCTACCGGATCGATACCCTCCTCGCTGACCGATCCATGCCATCCGAGCCCTGCTACCATGCCGTTTCAACAGACAGGAAGCCCAAACCATGAGCAGCCCATCCGATCGCCTGTATTCCGAAAGCCACGAGTGGTATCAGGTCGAGGGTGACACGGTCACCATCGGCATCACCCAGTACGCCGCCAATGAACTGACGGATATCACCTACGTGGAGATGCAGCCTGCCGGCTCGTCGATCAATACCAGCGATTCCGTCGGTGAGGTCGAATCCGTCAAGACAACAAGCGATGTCTTCTGTCCATTCAACGGCGAAGTCACGGAAGTGAACGCCGCTGCGGCAGATGATCCCGCCCTGCTCAACTCAGACCCCTACGGTCAGGGCTGGCTTGTGAGACTGAAGGTCAGCGATGCCTCGACACCCGAGGGGCTCATGGACCAGGCCACCTACGACGAGCGATATCCGCTTACCTGACCGCAACGGGGTACCGCATCAGGTCACTCCTCATGGAATCCGATTTCAAGATCGTCAGTGACTTCACGCCCACCGGTGATCAACCGGAAGCCATCGATGCGCTCACACGTTCCATCGAGTCGGGCAACCGGCATCAGGTTCTTCTAGGCGCCACGGGAACCGGCAAGACATTCACGATGGCTAATGTCATCAAGCGAACCGGCCGGCCCTCACTGCTGATCAGCCACAACAAGACGTTGGCAGCTCAGCTCTACGAGGAGATGAAGGGGCTCTTTCCCGACAATGCGGTGAGCTATTTCGTCAGCTACTACGACTACTACCAGCCCGAGGCCTACATCCCCCAACGCGACATCTACATCGAGAAAGATGCCGCCAGAAATGACGATCTCGATCGTCTCAGGCTCTCCGCCACCAGCAACCTCCTCTCGCGTGGTGACACGATCATCGTGTCGTCCGTGAGTTGCCTCTTCGGACTGGGTTCTCCCGAGAACTATCGCAACAAGGTGGTCGTGATCCAGACAGGGCAGGAAATCGATCGCCGGGAACTGCTGCTTGCCTTGACCGACATGCAGTACAACCGCAACGAGATCGAGTTCAAACGTGGCCAGTACCGGGTTCGAGGTGACGTGATAGAGATCTTCCCCGCCTATGAACAGTTCGCGGTTCGAATCGAATTCTTCGGTGATGAGGTCGAACAGCTCGAGCTGATACACCCGGTCTCAGGTGAGACGCTGGCTCGCGAGGAGAAGGTGTTCATCTTTCCCGCCGTCCACTACGTCCTGCCGGAGGACCAGCTCGAGGAGGCGCTTGCGAACATCAAGAGCGAATGTTCCAGAAGAGTCGCCCAGCTCAAGAAGGAGGGCAAGCTTCTGGAATCCCAGAGACTCCAGGCCAGAACCCGCTACGACATGGAGATGCTCTCGGAAGTCGGTTACTGCCCCGGCGTGGAGAACTACGCCAGACATCTGGAAGGCCGCCCTCCCGGATCACGCCCCTTCACGCTTCTGGACTACTTCCATCACATCCCTGGTTTCGATATCAACGACTGGCTGGTCTTCATCGACGAGTCCCATGTGACCCTGCCCCAGATAAGAGCGATGTTCAATGGGGATCGAGCTCGAAAGCAGGTGCTGGTCGATCATGGGTTCAGACTGCCGAGCTGTCTGGACAATCGCCCCTTGACCTTCGATGAATTCGAGGAACTGGTGCCCAAGCTGGTCCACGTATCGGCAACTCCCGGGAAGTGGGAACTTGAAAAAGCCGGTTCTAACGTCGTGCAGCAGATCATTCGCCCAACCGGACTCCTTGATCCCGTCGTGACCGTGAAGCCGGCGGAGAATCAGGTGCCGGATCTCGTCGAGGAGTGCATCGAACAGGCCAAGGCGAACGAGCGTGTACTGGTGACCGTCCTCACCAAGCGGATGGCGGAGGATCTCACCGCCTATCTGGACGAGAGACAAATCAAGGTGAGATACCTACACAGCGACATAGACACGCTGGATCGCCTCGAGATCCTGCGTGATCTTCGAGAAGGCGCCTTCGATGTTCTGGTCGGAGTCAATCTGTTGCGGGAGGGCCTCGACCTGCCGGAGGTCTCCCTGGTCTGCATCATGGATGCGGACAAGCAGGGATTCCTCCGAAGTGAAACCAGCCTCATCCAGACCATTGGCCGCGCGGCCAGGAACGTGAACGCCCGGGTCATCATGTACGGAGACAAGGTCACGGAACAGATGCAGAACGCCATCGACGAAACACAGCGGCGGCGATCGATCCAGATGGCGTACAACGAGGCCAATGGTCTCACGCCCGAAACCATCCAGAAGGCCATCAGGCGAGGACTTGATCAGGAGCTCAACGCTCGAAGAACTGCCATGGCTTCCCTTGGAGGCGAGGGCCAGGAGATCGATCTGGACCTCGAGGAGCAGATCGCCGCACTGGAGGCCGACATGCTGGCTGCCGCCGATCGTCTGGAATTCGAGAAGGCCGCGTCCCTCAGGGACCGGGTGAAGCATCTCCGCGAGGGAGGCGAGGGCACCACCTCCAGCAAATCCAGAGCTGGCCGGGCCAGATCACGGGCTGGAATAACGACCCGTGGAAAACGCGGCGGCAAGAAGTAGTCCCCCACTCCGTGGTATCGTTCCTGTCTGCCATGGAATCAAACCAGACAACCTGCCCGGAAAAGTGTCGAATCCTCCTGATCGGTGGTGGTGGTCGTGAACATGCGCTCGCATGGAAACTTCTGCAATCGTCTCGATGTGAAACTCTGTTCACGACGGATCACGGCAATGGCGCACTCTCGAACTGCACCCAAGCGTGTCCGCACAAGTGGGATGCCAAGGACCAGTTCGCCCTGATCAGATGGTGTGAGAAGGAAGAAATCAATCTCGTCGTCGTCGGTCCCGAAGTACCTCTGGCGGAGGGAATCACCGATGCGCTGTCCGCACCCGGTCGATTCGTCTTCGGTCCATGCAGAGCCGCGGCGGCTCTGGAAGCCGACAAGGCCTTCGCCAAGTCGCTGATGAAGCAGGTGGCCGTCCCAACGGCCGAGGGGCGCACATTCACGACTGCCAACTCCGCACGAAGATGGATTCTCCGGGGGATCGACCGTGAACTGCAGGGCAACCCGCTTCTTTCTGAAGCCTACGACCTGATCGGTTTCATGCAGTCAAGTGATGATCGTGGCGATCAGAGTCTGCCTGGATTGAGCGCGGGTATCCGCGACCTGCTCGACAAACGTGAGGAGCCCTGTGTCGTCAAGGCAACCGGTCTGGCCGCGGGCAAGGGTGTCATCGTCTGCCGGACGACCGGGGAAGCGCTCGACGCCGTCGAGACGATCATGTGCGATCAGACATTCGGTGCCGCCGGTGAGACGATTCTCATCGAGGAGATGCTCGAAGGGCAGGAAGTCAGTGTGCTTGCACTGGTCGATGGGAAGACCGTGTGGGTTCTGGATCCTTGTCAGGATCACAAGCAGGTCGGCGAGGGCGATGTTGGCCCCAACACCGGTGGCATGGGCGCCTACTGCCCTACTCCCGTCATGACCGAGGAGCTGCTCGAGGTCGTCGAACAGCAGGTCTTGCTGCCGATCATCGACGGGCTCAAACGCGACGACATCGAATATCGAGGTGTTCTGTACGCCGGAATGATGCTGACGGCCGCAGGCCCCAAGGTCCTGGAATTCAACTGTCGTTTCGGCGATCCGGAATGTCAGCCTTTGATGACCCGGCTCAAGGGAGATCTGGTCGAACTGCTCTGGGCGACGGCCGCGGGCTCGTTGTCGGACGCCGAGATGGACTTCGAGGACGACGTGGCCTGCTGTGTGGTCATGTGCTCGGAAGGATATCCCGGAAGCTATGAAAAGGGGCAACCCATCACCGGTATCGAGGAGGCGGAGGCATCCGCACCAGGCTCCATCAAGGTCTTCCATGCCGGGACCTGCGTCGACGACAAGGGCCAACTGGTCACCAATGGCGGTCGCGTACTGGGAGTCACCGCCAGAGCGTCGACCATAACCAAGGCCCGGGATCTGGCCAATGCCGCGTGTGGACACATCAAGTTCGCTGGCGCATTCTGGCGAGAAGACATCGGCTGCCGTGTCGACAACGATCTCGCGACCAGCAGCAATTCATAAGAAATCAGCTGATTCAACTCAGTGGCGTGTTAACGCTGACCAATGCCAGAATCAGCATGATGATCGCGTAGATGGCTGCAATCAGAGGAACCGCCAGTAGACCGGCGGATATGCCGAGCCTCAGAACCATCACCAGAGCAACACGCCAACCGCCGACCACTCCCTTGGCAGGCCGACCAATGGCGTGCCCCCAGGACACCATCATCATGCAGAGCATGATGACACCCATCCAGATGAGTGGCCAGAGCCAGGCCAGCGTATCGAGCGAAGGCGCCTCGTTGCCTCGCTGATGGAATACCGAACGCGCGGCGAGAATGCACAGTTCCGCCACGAGCATCAACCCCAGTGAGATCGGGAATCTATTCGTAGCCGGCGCTGCCGAGGGTATTGAATTCATCGGGATGTATCAGCAATCCTCAGACCAGTTAGCCAGAATCTCGAGTACGTCGAGAACATCGACAATGCCATCGTTGTTCACGTCAGCCTGCCCCCCGTTGGCACCGAACTGCCCAAGAAGAATGAGGAGGTCATTGATGTCGATCGTGCCTGAACCATCGATATCCGGTGGACATCCAACACAGGAGACCACGGGATCCTCACAGTAGATGCCGTATCCCAGGAAACCCGGGGGCGACAACGGATCGGTGATGGCCTCACAGGCTTCACGATCGCCGACCAGACAGAACTGACCGAGACAGCACGCGCCCTGAAGGCATATGCCTCCCTCGCATGAACCACCAAGACCAAGCCAGTTTCCTGCCCGATTCAGGCATTCGATCTCGGTGATCTGATAGCAGACCTGTTCGACACAACACGTACCTATGTCAACATCGGCCGTGCAGGCATTGAACCCACATGTTTCACCAACTCCCAACGGCGTACCTTGGATGCCAGTCAGAGGATCGAACGTATCGAGACATTCGGCGACACTGATATCGT
>MDTD01018882.1_pt1 | contig 22648 bp, 31 predicted proteins | sample 811221 | NCBI WGS metagenome assembly MDTD01 (sample SAMN05326646, study PRJNA326480) | marine metagenome | isolation source: seawater | place: Pacific Ocean: South West | collected 2011 | reverse complement strand
CTGTTTTACCTCTTGGCCAAGTGCTAATTGATTCCATCTAAACTCTCCATAATTTTTTGCTTCGATAACTAGCAACTGAAAAGTGTCAGGTGGAATTATGTCGCCTTTAAATCCTCTAGTTTGATTTTCAGATAGCTTATCAATTCTGGCAAAATTCTGCCCACCAATGAACGCACCCGAATGCGGAACTCTTGTAAATGACTCTTGGTACAGTTCACTTAAAAAGTTTGCGATATCTCGTTCGTAGGATTTACCTTTGTTTTTCGATTTAGTACCACTCATAATTTGTATTATACAACACTTATTTAAAAAAATCAAATCTTATATTAACAAATAAATATTTTATTATGTCAAGTATTTACGAAAATGGTTTTATCAAATATAAAAATTGGGTAAAGGACAACAATATATATGTTGATCTTAGGGAAACTGAATACAATTTTCTATGGATATTTTTTAATCTGATAAAACCTAAGAAAGTTTTATCTATTGGTGGTTACACAAATCTTGATGCCATTTTCAGTTGCAAAGATCTTGACGATTGCTCAATTGTAAACGTTGATCATCTATTGTTAGATCAATTAGATGTTGAAAATGAAAGCGAAGAAAAAATTAGAAAAAAACAACAACTCATTATAGAAAAAACAAATTACAAAGGAAAATACAAATGGATCAACGAAACATTTGATTCTGAAGGCTACAAGCCTGAAAAACTATTCGAAGAAAGGTGGGACGTAATATGGGAAGGAGTTTTATCTACTAGAATTTATAACATTCCAACAACTTCAATCTATATCAAATACATTTATAGTAACCCTAGAGCATTTCTTGAAACATTGCCAGCAATAGATAAACGTATGCCTATACAAATATTAAGTAAGTCATTTGCAATATTTGGAGATATAGGAAATATATGTAATGAAAGAAATGATCTTCATTTTCAAAGTCACATAGAATGGCCATTTGGATCTGAGAAGAGATTGGTTCCAATTGTTGAAGGAACATCATTGAACAATGCCGAATTTGGCAACTGGAACTCTACTTAATGTAAAGACTAAAAAGAAAAGCTTCTTTCTTTTTGGAGAAACTTAAAACAGCTTGTTCATCATTCCAATGAACTCCATCTTCATAATCTTTAAATTGTTCGTTAGTTGGTTCAAAGTGCCAACCAAACTTTCCCTTACAATTCCGAGTGCACCAATCTAGATATTCACCTTGTACACCGTGTGCAGGTAATTTAATCTGATACTTGAAAGTTTTATTGTAACCTGATGTCTTTGGTATCAAGCCATTGTTTTCTAGTCTACAATCTCTGTAGTCCCATTCATTATCTTCCGGATCAATCATTATTACCTTTTTACGTTATAAGAACCTATTCTTGGATTATAACCTTTTGGCCAATTTAAATTAATTGTCAGCATATCTCCATTTTGAGAAACAATGTCAATGACGTGGCCTGTTGGTGTTGAATTATCCCAGTATCTTTCGTAGTCGTTTATAGTAATTGTTTTATGTTTTGCTTTTCTATTTTTTCTACGTTCAAGACCTTTTAAAAGTGTTTTTACATAGTGATTGTTTCTTGGATCTTTTGTTTTCATACTTTAATATTACTAAATTTTCCGCACAAATGCAAGAGATTTTATAAAGTTGGAAAAAAAGGTTGACCATTTTCGTATTTGTATCGTATTTTAACAGCATAGGCAGAATAATTCAGGCAAATTTAGGCAATATAGCATCTTCGGTATAATAGGGAACTACGGTGTAACAACACAGGCGAATCCCTTGATGCAAGGCGAGTGTTAACTAAGGCACAAATGATAATGGCTCTGCTAGAGAAAGAAATGCAACCATTAACTTATACATAAACAGCCAACTTTGGATATGTATAGGTCCCGTTGGATGAAGTAGGATTGATAGGGGTATCGGCCAACCACCTCTTTAGAGTCCGCAAGTTGGATGACTGATCTCTAATAGTGAGATATCTTCACCCGTAACTGGGTGAAGTATGGCCAAATCAGCTAATAGTGGAATACAAAAAACACATACAAATATCACAGTTATCAAACTGATAGATTAAAAAATCGTAAAGAAACTAACGAACGTTGTACAATAGAACTTCAGTTCTATTCCTACGTAGACAATGTTGTTATGCTTTTTCTATGTTTAGTATAGAATCTAATTTATCTTGAGCTGTGGCTAATGCTTCAAGTTTCTTTTCTGCTGTTGCAACATAATCGATATGTTCTGCTACACCGATTGGTTGCTCCATAAATGTCACAAGGTCTGCTCTCGCCATTGCAACATCGCCTTCGAGTTTTTTAATTAATGCTTCTTTAATCATTTTGTTCGCTCCTTTTTGCAAATGCTAACTATTAGCATTTTCTTTACTGCTAATACACGAAAAGGAATCGTGAGATTCCTTCGTAGTACTATTTACCATAGCCGTACTTTTGCCAACTTTTTATTAGGAGCTTTTTCCAATCTGGATTTTTTCTTTTGCCGTGTGCAATGATATGTAGTCTTGCTTCGTTTGAATTGTTCCATACTGCGTGGTCTTTTCCAATGTCAATTAAAAAAGCACTACCGTGAGTAAAAGGTATGGTTCCCCAATTTTTGTATCTGAATTCACAACCAGCTGGATTATATATTGAAACATTAACCGGAGAAAAACATCTTTCATCGTCATCTCTGTGAGGTAAAATATAACCACCTGGTTCCACCCACATAAATCTAAGTCTCTTGTATTGTCTAAATGGAAATTTATTTTTAAAGAAGTCAGTTGTTACAGGACATTGTTCAGACATCTTAGTCCATTTGTATTCAATTTCTTCTTCTGGTAAATGTTTATACTCATCATAGCTCTGCCAAGTGTTAGTATATTCTGTGCCTATTCCGTGTAAACAACCACTCAGCCAAGTTCCGCCTCCGGAATATTCTCTATGCACTACACATTGGTCTTTTACCGCTGTTGCTTCTTTATAAATTTCAGGATAAGGAATATCTATATCAAGTTTTAAGTAAGGTATGTTTGTTTCTTCGTTTAACCAGTCATAGATATTTTTTTCTTTGAGCCATTCTGGTTCCCAATGCTTTTTTAATTCATTTTCGACTTCTTCTTTAGTTCCGTGCTTATCGTCATAGTATCCCATTACTTTATTCTTCCTCTAAGATCAGTTGAACTGAATCTGTGTTCACGTTTATTAAAGTAAACTTCGATGTTTCTTTTTTTACAAATATCCGAACCTGTAAATGGTTTAGTTTTATATTCTTCTCCAATTATTCGAATATCTAAAGGTAAAGTTGATAGTATGTCTTCACAATCTTGTTCTGTTTGGTATGGAATTATTTCGTCAACATACTTTACTGCTTTTAATTGTAAGTATCTTTCAAAAATAGTTTGTATTGGTTTATTTTTAGTATCTGGTCTATCAATAGTTGGATCACTTTGTAAGCCTACTATTAGATAATCACATTTTGATTTTGCCTCTTCAAGCATAGCAATATGACCTGCGTGTAACAGATCAAAAGTTGAAAATGTTATACCTACTTTTTTAGACACTAGGACCTAGTCCTCCACCTAACAACATTTTAAAGAAATTTAACATAGTATTGTTTTCTAATTGTATTTCGTAAAGCTCTGTGATAGATTTTTGCATATCAATAATCTGATAACATAAAAGTAATATGGCCACCGATATAACGACCAATAAGGTTAGCATTAATTTTTCTCTGAATTTCATTAATTAAATTTTCCAACTTTTTAATTGTTCTTTAGTAGGCTTCATTGGTTTACATTTTTCAACCTTGCCTCCTTTAGCTAAAAATTCATCCATTTTTTTCTTTAGTTCTTTTGCTCTTTCTTCAGGAGTTTTTCCACCATACTCATCTGTAGATGAATAATTTCTATTAATACCTTGATGTTTTGACATATATTATTTCCGTTCCAGTTTATGAAAAGCTTCTATCAACTCTTCTGTAGTATACTTACCAGTTAGTTTTCTTCTATCAAAAAAATCATAAGTGTCGTCTTCTCTTATATAAACTTCCCATTTATCATCAGGAGTGATTATCCTATATTTGATCTTTTTCATATACTATTATAATATAGTAATATTAAGTATTTGCCAACCTTAAATATTTGTATGATTATAAAAAGTATACATAATGACCAGGAAGTAAATCTTTACATACCACCAAGACACAAAATTGTGACTATTAGTGTCAGTGGCGGGGCTGATAGTGCCTTACTGCTTTGGCATCTTTTAAAATACCAAAAAGAATCCAATAATAGTTTTAAAGTTATAATTTATACTTCGGCAGGTAGAAACAGAACGTACTTTAATTTTTATCACTCACTAAAAGTACAACAATGGATTTTTAACTATACAAATTTTAATCACAATTACACCTGGTGTACATTTAAACATAAAGATACTAGTACTTCTAATATGTATAATCATATGAAAATAATTTCTAAGAAATTTAGATCTACGTTATTCATTTCTGGAAGATCGAGCTGGCCACAATCAGATGGGTTAGAGCCTTATTATAAAGAAGGTATGACAATAGGTTGGAATGGCTACCCTATTACTGAATCAGAAAAGAAATCATATGCTAGAGATAAAGATAGTCCATTGATGGAAAACATAGTATCTGTAGATCCAGAATCAAGTAAATGGTTTTCAAACGACACTTATTATTATACACCTATGATATCTGTGGATAAAAAATGGATATGGGGGTCATACAAGTACTACGACATACAACCCCTGTGGAATACTACTAGAAGTTGCGAAGGTGAACAGCCAATTTTACAACAAACCTGCGGCAAATGTTGGTGGTGTCTTGAGCGAGAGTGGGCCAAAACTTAAATTTCAATAAATAGTCTACAATGTTAGAGCAAGAATTAAAAAAAGTAGTCAAACTCACAGCACACACTCAAAGAAACTGGGACGTAAGTGTGCCATTCCCTCAGCCTCACACTAAAAAGATAGTTGACTTTGCTACAGACATACCATCAAAGAACGGAATAAACTATTTTGATTTAGTAGTTGTGACAGATAACACAATTAAAAGAGAATTATATGATTGCACAAACGGTTATACAACTGACGGCGGTGATCAAAAAAATTCTCAAGTGTTAGCACCTTTGGTTTTAGTTTGGTTAAACAGATTTCAAAAAGCACTTGGTCCGAATTATGAGTTCAGAGGTAAGACTGATGAGTATCATCAAGAGAAAATGGAATTAAAAGAAAAGACTTTGAACGATTATGTATTCTTAACAGAGCAATTAGTTAATATGCATATTGGTCTCAGTAGTGGCTACGCAAATATAATGGCAGGTAGTATCGGATATAAAACTGGATTTTGTAAATGTTTTTCTGATCACCCAAAAATGATGCATACTTTAGGCATTGATAAAAGAGTTGAATTAATGTTAGGTATAGGTGAAGCTAATGAAACTTTAAAAGCAAACATACATCACGAAGATGCATTTGAGTATGGAACTACTATAAGAGAACCTGTTAAAATAATTAATCTATAAATTCTAAACCTTCGACTATATCACCATCAATAAACATATCAACCGGATGCTTCTCACCAAAAAATTCGTTCGAAACCCAAGCCTGTTCTTCTTTAATATAATCAAACCAAGGACTGACTGCATAAACTAAATTAGTTCTATCTAAGTTAGACTTATCTGCAAATGGTCTATGTGTTATCCCTGTGTCCCAAGAGTACCAATTGCCCGGTTGAAGATAATGACGACCGGCACCTTCGATCTCCATACCAAATGCGTTTTCAGGAGAAGTAACACTTAAATTAATTCTAGCCTCCATAAAGATAGAATCATCTCTATGCCACATATATTCGTTTACGTTTTTTCTTATTTCTTCATTGTCTAATTGTTGTAGCTTTGCTAGTCTACTTCTTATAAAACTTCTTTTAAACAACTTTGTAACTTCTGAAAGATACTCGTGATTCATTACATCGGTAGGCGTATTAAATCCCCAACTATCTTGGTAGGTATCTTTTAGAACGTGCTTAACTTTCTTTTTCTCGTTAGGATATTTTTTTCTAAGTGCTTTATATTCATCTTCGTTAATTACATTATTTTGAAGAAGAAATTTAAATGCAACGTGAGTGCCATATTTTGTACTTTTTCTCCATATGTCTTTATCAAGTTCAGCTATCATAACTTTTTTCCAAAGATCTAAATTTTCTAATATAAAATTTAAGTTCATATTATTACGAGGATAGCCTAAGGTTTGAGCATTTGTTTCAACTTGGTCTTTAAATTTATAGTTGGGATTGTAAACTAAACTTAATCCACCATAGGTTGGATCTCTGAACATTTCTTGACCATAGATGTTTAAGAATCCAAAAAAACCAAACTTTTCAAATGCTGACTCGCAAGACTGCTGTACTTTAGTAAGATCAATGCCCGGGTGTTTGAAAGATAAAAACTTTTTATCAGTATTAACAGGTTTCATACTATCCATATAATACTGTAAATTAACTTTTTCTTTGATCCAGTAGTGAGGTACATTCCACTCAGGACAGTCTTTTACATAGAACTTATGCTTCATTATTGAAATGCCGATAACTCGTTTAACTCTTTAATCTCTTTTTGTAAAATAATTTCTGTATCAAATATAGTCCATTCCATTGGTTCTATATCTTTAAGATATGCATCTGCACAGTTTTTAGATTTGAAAACTATTATATCTTCCATTGTATTAAAATCAATATCAATAACTTTACAAGTAATTATATCGCCTGCTTTTTCCATACGTCTAAACACATCTCTAAACTTATCTGTGTCTTTACCTTCTAAACCTTTAGCGGCAAGTAAAGGACGTAAAATTGCTTCTTTTCGATATAAAGGAGCTAGTTCAGGCTGAGCTTTAACCTCTTCTTCATCAGGAAATTTGCTAATAACGTAGGGTGTTAGCCCGTCTTTACTATAATGTCTCCATACTATACAATACATCGATTTTTCCTTATTTTACTCTATTTATTGTAATATAAGTGGTTGCAAAAAGCAATAAATATAATTATATTTAAAGGATGATAAGAACAATGGGAAATTATACTAGAGATCAATGGTTGTTGTTTTTCGCACAGGTTATAGCACACTTATCAATCATACCTATGATTATGTATGGTGCTTGGTATCATTGGGCAATAGCAATATTTGTATATTTTGTAACAGGTTGTTTTGGTATGACTATGACATATCACAGACTGTTAAGTCATTACAGTTGGAAAGCTCCTAAATGGTTTCATTACTTTGGAACACTATGCGGAACTTACGGACTGACTGGATCTAGTATAGGTTGGGTAGCAATTCATAAAGAACACCACAGGCATACTGATATGGAAGGTGATCCTCACGCACCAGGTATAAAAGGTTTTATTAAAGTACAATGGTTGAGTATGTTTTACACACCGAAACCAAGATATGTTATTAGACTAATAAGAGATAATTTCCACACATTCTTACACAAATATTACTTCTTAATACATTTAGGAATAGCTGTGACTTGGTATGCAATCGATCCTATGTTGATGGTTGCCGCATATCTATTTCCAGCAATGATATTATGGAATGCAGGATCATTTATAAACACATTAACACACACATTCGGATATAGAAATCACGAAACTAAAGATGATTCAACTAACGTACCACTATTAGGATTTTTAATGTGGGGCGAAGGTTGGCATAATAATCATCACAAGAATCCTGGTAGTGCTGACTTCAAGCACAAATGGTGGGAATTTGATATTGGGCACCAATTTATAAAACTAATATCAGTAAAAGAAAAATAAAAATGAAAATACTAATAATGGGTTTGCCTGGATCAGGTAAAACTACAATAGCTTCGAAGCTTACACCTATACTAAAAGCAAAATGGATTAATGCTGATGTTGTTCGAAAGACTGATCAAAATTTTGACTATAGTAAAACAGGTAGAATAAAACAAGCAGAACGTATGAAACAACTTGCTGATAGAAAAGTGAGTGAAGGACATATTGTTGTTGCTGATTTTATATGTCCAACTGTAGAAACAAGAAAAATTTTTAATGCTGATTTTACTATCTGGATGGATACTATTGAAACAAGCGACTATGAAGATACGAATGAGATGTTCGAGAAGCCAATAGTTGCTAATGGCGATGACGCCGACATAATCATAAAAGAAAAAAATGCAGATGCGTGGGTTGACACAATAGTTGGAACATTAAACACTATAGGAAACAACTAATGCATAAAATCATTATAGGTACTCCTCGTAGTGGAACTAGCTTTGTTACTAAATGGTATGCAAACGAGTATCCACAATGTACTGCATTAGACGAACGAAGATTATTCGAACACTTCGAGCCAGATTATGCTGACTGGCCAGATCTAGGAGATATAGAGGGAATAGATAAAGAAACACAAAAAAGAATTGAAGAATTGCCAGATAATTATATCTTCAAGATGCATTCCGGACCAGATATGAGCAAATATATTTGGGAATACGTATATAACAAACCTATAATACTAGTAAAAAGAAAAGATTTACTTGGACAGTTTATAAGTTATGGAATAGGCTGGACAACTTTTAAATGGTATCAATATGCTGACTGGAAAATGCCACTAGCAGGATTAAAAGAAGGACAAACATTTGATTATAAAAAAGAATGGTTTGATAATCTAGTATGGCGTATAGAAGATTTAAAGAAACGAGAAAACAAATTAAACATAGAGCGAACTGTTTGGTTCGAAGACTTACCTAATTTTCCCAATAATGGTGAAATAATGATAAGACAAAATCCAAAGAGCAATGATGAAAAACTTAGACTAATTAATAATAAAGAAGAATTTTTAAATTGGTTCAAAAACTGGGTGGGCGAATGGAAAGCATAGTACAATATAATTCATCACATAAAGAAATTGTAGAACATTTTCTAGAAAAAGCAAGAATTGAAGGTAGTGCTGGTACATACACTCAAAAGAAATTTGATTTAGATAATTTAGATCCTAAAAGTAGTTTATGGTTAGCAATCGTAGATGATGAAGTTGCTAGTATCAGCTATGCTGAAAGAAGTTTTATAACAGGCACACCTGAATCAATTAGGAAATGTAGATACCATATACTTAAAAAACACAGGCACGGCAGATATGGATTTAAAATGATGAAACATCAAATTGCTTGGGCAAAAGAAAATGGATTCAAACATTACTACTGGACACACGATGTCAATGATAGAGCAATTAATAAATTATTTCAACACAAAAGAACTTACATTATAGGTGACAACAGTTGGTTTAATGATGAAGACTATAAAAAATTAACATTAGAAAAAGAATTATTATTTCACGATTCTCCAAAGTCTGATATGTTGCAATACATTTACAGTTATTACATCGATGAATCATACGTATGGAAACCTACTAAAGCAATTATAGAACATAGTCATAATGGTGATAATATCGATCCTGCAAAAATACTTTACTATAGGCAGAGCAAGTTTTGGTAATGAAAACTTTAATGTTTAGCTGGAATGGAGAAGTTGATATAAATCAGTTTGATTATGATTTGTGTTTTTTACAGAGATATAAAAAAAGATATGCTGAGCAAATAGCATACAAAAATTACTATACTAATAATTACGGACAACGTGGCTTATGTATCATAGATAAAAATCAAGTTGCTTTAGGTATTGAAGTTAATCAATTTGATGATTATGTTGTTGATATTGCAGATGACTGTCAGGGACAATACTGGCAAACATTCAAAGTAGGAAAATATAAAATTATTAATTCATCAGTTTGCTACCCTAGTAATGAAATACCTATTTCTGTTTATTATAATCAAAGTAAGCAGTTATTAAATTTGATAGATGATAATACTGTAATTCTTACTGACTTACACGGCGAAGACTACGAAATCGAAGAAGAAGAAATATTAAGTTTTAAAGAAAGAAATCTAGTAAACCATTTAGCAGAAACAAAAGCATTCACTAACAAAGAAAATAAACAGTTGAGTCTTGATAAAATAATTACAACACAAAATAGTAATATTAAAATTAAAGACATTTCAGTAATTAAGTGCGTAAAGGAGCATTCAGATTACGGACATTGGCCAATACAGTTTGATATACAATTTGCTTAAATACTAGCAAATGTTTTCATTAATCGCACCACAGCATATACACACTATCGAGATAGAACCTACGACTTTCTGTAACGCAGGATGTCCATACTGTTCTAGGCATAAGCCAGGTACAAGTGATGTTGTCGAAGATTTAGCATTAGAACACTTACCTATTCATTTATTAGAGAAAGTAAAAGATCAGTTTGATAATTACCAAGGCGCCAAGCAAGTTAATGTATGGTATTGTGGAAACTATGGCGACTCATTAATGCACCCAGAGTTCGAATGGCTATATAGATTTTCATCTAAGTATTTTAAGAATGTAGGTGTTCATACTAATGGTGGCGGACGTACAGCTGATTTTTGGCATAACTTAGGAACTATATCTAAAAATAGAGAATCAACAAGTTGGGAAAAAGGAAGGTCGGGTATAACATTTTCAATAGATGGACTTGCAGACACTAACGAGATATACAGAAGAAAAGTAAACTGGGATAAGCTAATGGAAAATGTTAAGGCTTACATAGGTGCTGGTGGACTAGCTGAATGGAAGATGTTAGTGTTCGACCATAATAAACACCAAGTAGAAGAAGCTGAAGAACTATCAAAAAAATTAGGATTTGTACATTTCTCAGCTGAAGTAACAACAAGAGAGCCACCACCAGAAGAAGATTATCAGAAAGCTGTTAAGACTGCAAGAAAAAAACCTAAAAAAAGAGTAGAGAGAGTTGAGAACGTCGAAAAAATAAGACAAACTAAAGCATTAGAAGTTAAAAAAGAAATATTCAAAGAAATAAAGCAAGGAGAATCTAAGTCTTGTATTTCTTGCAGAGGTATTGATGACCATAGAATGTACTTAAATCCTAAAGGTAGAATATGGCCTTGTTGTTATTTGTCTGAAGAATACGATTTATCAATACATCAATTAGCAAAAAAAGAAGCTTGGCTAGTAGAACATTATAAAAACGATTTTAATAATTTCAATACACGTTCTTTAAAAGAAATATGGGACGCACCTGCCTGGAAAGAAATAACAGATGCTTGGATCACTAAAAAACATAAGTTACACAGATGTTGGCGTAGCTGTGAAAATGGTAGATGGAAGTCTTCTAATACCGTAAAGATCAATAAATAACAGTATATTTGTCGTGTAAAACAATCTAGGTTTGGACAATAACATTATGAAAACAGTACAATTAGGAACTATATCTGTAATTCACGAAACGTGGCTACCTTATGCCGCGGCCTGTCTCATAAGCTATTGTAATAAAATTCCACAAATAGAAAAAAACTACACATTTAATGAACCACTTTATAAATTTAAACCTGTAGAAGAATATACAGAACAATTTAAAAACATAGATGTATTTGGATTAACTTGTTATGTTTGGAATCAAGCATATAACGATCAATTAATGAGTCACTATAAAGACGTTAATCCAAATGGTATTACAATGTATGGTGGACCTAATATACCTGAAGATCCAGAACTTGCAGAACAGTTTGCAAAAGAACATCCTTACATAGATATATTTTGGGTAGGCCCAGGAGAAAAATTAGTTAGTAACTTTTTAATGAATATTGATGCACCGATACAAACTCACGATGGAGGATTTGGGATTGGCTGGAATAATGTTGAAGTAGGACGTAAATTATATCAAATAGAAACTTATGAAATGCCAACTCCATATCTCGATGGTACATTTGATTCAATACTGGCTAAAGAAAAAAGAGTTAAAGCATCATTTGAAACTAATCGTGGTTGTCCTTTTAAGTGTGCATTTTGTGACTGGGGTGGACAAGCAAGATCAAAAGTTACAAAATTTGATATTGATCCTGTAAATGCACAATTAGATTTTTTATACAAACATACTAATATAGCAGAGCTTGAAATACTTGATGCTAACTTTGGTATGCTACCAAGAGATTTAGATGTTGTTAAAAAGATGAAAGCAAACAAAGAAGCAACAGGCAATAATCCTAAGATATCATACTCCGGACTTGCAAAGAACGGTAGCAAATGGTTGCCAGAAATTATAGATATCATACACAATAATTTAGATGCAGACCAACGTAATCTTAAAGTAAGTTTTCAAACACACTCTCAAGAAACTTTGAAAGTCATTAACAGGGCTAATATTAATAACGACAAACTTATTCCATTAATCGAAAGCTTTAAATCTAAAGGATTGCCAGTGACTTCTGAAATGATTATTGCATTACCGGGAGAAACAGCAGACAGTTGGTTATATTCGTTAAACAAAGATTATGAACTTGGCATTGACTTTATGCGTTCATACTTTTTAAATCTTGTACCCAATACAGAAATTTACACAAAGCAGTTTAGAAACGAATATAATGTTAAATCAAAAATACTTGCGTTTCCTTATAGTTTTAGTGGACTTGGATATAAGAAATTACATAAAGAACCTGAATTTAGAGATGAACGAAGTACATATGAGTTTGAAGAAATAGAAATAATGCATCAGTGTTCTTCTTATGATTTGCCAGAATTATTGCAAATGTTTGATTATTGGTGGTTTTACCATAATTTTTATAACGCAAGAACCTTATCTAACTCTATTAAATACCAAGTCGACAGAGGTACTTCGGTTGCAGATCAAATAAAAATGTTTTATAATAACTTAAATAATATGCCACTTATGAAATGGTTAGTTGAAAAAAATAGAGATATTATCACAAAAATTTTCTGTGATGAACCAAGAACTGAAGTTAAAGATTTAGCTACATATCTCTATTTTAGTAGATGTTTACGTTCAGATGAGATATATCAGATTTGGCATCATAAAGAAAGTATAGTTGACGAAATGTCTAAGATTTATCCTTTAGATATTGTAAAGTCAGATGTAAATGAATGGAAAAACGAATTTGATATGAGTATGTATGGTACTGATGCAAGAATGAAACCAACTGAAGTAGTTGCAATAGGACACGAAAGATAATGTGGAAAGAAATAGTTAAAAATGAAATTTGGGAATATGATAATTTTCTACTTGAAGAAACAGTAGAACATATTAAACAAAAAATGTTTCAAGCAGGTTCTACTGAGTTAGAACCGGGAGAAGCTATATTACCTAATTTCAGAAATTCAGGAGTTAATGCTACCACTTACAATTATACTGTACACAGAACAGATATTCACAAAAATGAAGTAATGATTGATTTGTATATGGACAAAGTAAATGAATTATTACAACCGTTAACAGAAACACCTGTACCAAAAACTGATTTAGAAGGTCTACAACTGTTTACAAAAAGTTTTAGTAAACGTGGTTGGTACGATTTACATACAGAACCAATTAACAAATATGGACCTTATGCATTTATGCACTTCCTTTCCGATGAAGTAGGAGGACATCTTGTGTTTCCAAGTAAGCAAGGTTGTGAAAAACATTTAGAAAAATACCCAGGTCAAAGATCTAGGTGGGAAGAGAATATAAAACTGGTCGAGTCAAAAGGATTTCCAATGCGTTATCTAGATGATATAGTAATTAAACCAGAAAAAAATAAATGTGTAGTGTTTGCTATAGGATCAGCTCACTATGTTACGTCTTTAGAAGGCGAAATAAAAGAAAATGCAAGGCCAGTTGTTACAGGATGGCCATATGCAACAAAAGAATTAATAAATGGACTAGACAAACATTGTAATTTCAATTATTATTTTGATGCCGAAAGACATTCAGAACCAAAACCGGAAGATTGCCACTAATGTTAGAATTAAAAAACGTAAAAGTTAAAGTAGAAGATAATGAAATTATCAAGAGTGTTGACTTGACTATAAAGAAAGGCGAAATACACGCCTTGATTGGACCTAACGGGTCAGGCAAATCAAGTTTAGCAAATGCAATAGTTGGTAAAGAAGCTTATGAAACTACAGGATCGATAAAATTACAAGATCAAGAAATGCTTGACCTTGATGTAACAGAAAGAGCTAAAGCTGGATTGTTTATGACTTTTCAATCTCCTCCGAGTATACCAGGTATAACAAATTTTAAGTTAGTGAGTCAATTTTCTAAACAATATGAAAAATATTTAAATGATATTAAAGATTTAAAATTACAAACAGGGTGGGCTCAAAGAGATTTCAACGATGGTGCATCAGGTGGTGAGAAAAAGAAAAACGAAATATTACAGTTATTACATATTAATCCTAAAATTGTAATATTAGATGAATTAGATACAGGACTTGATGTTGATGCACTAAAAATTGTTAAAGAAATAGTCGATGAATATAGAAATAATTTTGGTTGGATTGTAATCAGTCATAATTCGGCAGTTTTAAAAAGTTTGAATCCAGATTATGTTCATATATTGCGTGATGGCTTCATAGGAAAAACTGGTAATGTAGAATTACTCGATATTATTGAAGAAAAAGGATTTGAAAATGTCGATTAATGATTATGTTATTGAAAAACAACTAGAAACAAAAATTAATATCGCTGATTTAGATACTTTAAATGTTAAAGTTAAGCCAAATGCAAAAGCTTGTTTATTTTTTGAAACAAAAGGTAAAGATATTAGCGAAACACAAATTAATGTCGAGTTAGAAGAGAATTCTTCTTGCGAACTTTATGGTTTTTTTAAAAATATAAAAAAACAAACTAATATAGTCACAAATGTTATTCATAAAGGCAGTCAATCAAAATGTAATCAAGATTTTAGATTTGTAAACAAAAAAGGTGCTAGTTCTTTTGAAGGAAAAATTACTATACCCAAAGATGTTGTAAAATGTGAAAGTCATATGTTGAATAAAAATATTTTATTAGATGATGAATCAGATGCTTTTGCAAAACCAGAACTAGATATTAATAATGATGATGTTATATGTACACACGGTTGTACGATAGGTGCTTTAGATGAAGATCATTTATTTTATTTGCAGAGTAGGGGATATACTCTAGATGAAGCTACGGAAATATTAATCGAAGCTTTCGCTCATATAAGAACACAGGAACATATTTAGATGTGGGAAGAAAGAATAAAAAATGAAGTCTGGTATACTGAAAATTTTGTTGACGAAGAATTAGTTGATGAAGTTTTACAAAAAATAAAAAATTCAGATACAAAAGAACTAGATGGTAATGAACAACCACACATAATAAGCAAATCATATTATAATTATAATCATATCAAATACAATATACACGAAAATAATAAGCTTGTTTTACAAATTATTACAAAGCTAAATGAAGTATTAGACAAAGTATACAAGCCTGTATTAATACAAGATATAAATCCTAAAAATGTACTACAATTTACTACAAAAACTTTCAATCCTAAAAGTATATACAATGTACATACTGAAAGAAAAGACATTTATGGCGACTTTGTTTTTGTACACTATCTTACTACCGAAGAAGGTGGAGAATTAGTATTCCCAAACGAGATTATGTTAATGGATCACTTTGATATGTTCCCAGAAGAAAAAGAAAACTGGAAACAGTTCAAAGAAAAACTAGAAACACAACCTTATCTTGCAGGACCTTTAGCAATAAGACCAAAAAGAAATTCGTGTGTGTTATTTAGAGTAGGCTCTGCACACTTTGTCAACCCTGTAAAGAATGCTGTACCAGGATGTCGTGCTGTAATTACGGGCTGGCCTTTTGCAAATATGGGCTGGAAAGATAAATATAGTTTTGATGTACTATCAAAAAAAGACAACCCGAAAAAAACTTCCTAAGAAACGCAAAACAAAATCCTATTCTAAAAAAGAACCATATGGCTACCAGCCAAATAATCCTTTAACAGTATATTATGCAAAATATATTGAAAAACAAAATTAGAATATGAAGTAGTAAATTAGGAAGAGTATTACTAGTATAGCAGGAACTTGCTGTATCAGTAACCATTCCACTATTTTTTTAATTTTATAACTTAAAGGATCTTTCATTAGAATAAAAACTTCTTACCTCTAGCAAACTCTTCATAGTTCATTGTAAGCTCAGAGCCTTTTTTAATTTTTTTTGTAGACACAAATGTTTTTTCAACAGTGATAGTAATTTTAGTATCTATTAATTTAAGGTTAGCATCTTCGTTATGATTAACGAATGTATCTTCGCAATTCATATTGTGTGTATCACTAACTGGTATTTTTCTTGGTGCTTGTTCTTTTGGTAAGGCAGGACCTTCTAATGTTACAACAGTTTTGCCTTTAGGAATGTCTTCCATAGCAAACCTACCGTGTCCGTGTATTTCAGATTCTTTTATTTCAGTTTTAAACTGCCAATTGTTGGGCATCTGCTTCAGCCTTATGCTGTTTGTAGTTGTTAGTAATACGCAGGCTTCCCATATTATTAGTTTCGTTCCAATCGCCTTCTGGTATTTCTTGTAAATCTGATTGGTCCTTTAAACTAAACATTAAACTTACTCTTGGTGTATTACCTGAATTTACAACTGTGTGAGTAAACCCAATATTTAAAAAATATGCTGAGCCATCTGCTTCTAAATGATAAGCCTCTTCTTTGCTTTTTCTCCAAAAATAATTTGTAGCTTCTCTTTCTGCAAAGATTGGAACAATAACTCTTACAGCATAAGTTGGATCGTAATCAATATGTGGTGTAAGTGTTTTACCTGGATCTAATCTTACAAGTCTAACTCTAATTGCATCTGCTTTAAACGATTCAACAACTTCTTGAAAGTAAGTTCCTTTATATTGTTCAGTTGGGGTATTATAATTGTGTTCGTTAAGTGCTGGATCTAAACTTTCTCCACGTCTAGATTTCAATTTATATTTTGCAATCTTACTAATTTTTTCGTCACCGGTACCTGCTGTCTTACCCATTACTTCACAAGATTCAACTGTAGGTGCTTCTCCTTGTGGATCAAATTCAGTCAAGTTAATTTGTTTAAAGTGTTTATACACACTCATAACTAGTTCGTGATTATTAGAACATAATGCTTTATTAGTTTCCATTACGTTACCATAACTGTTTCCTAATTTTAAAGCTTCTTCTTGAAGTTTTTTAATGTCAAACTTCTTGCTAAACTTCCACATTGTAGGTAATTGATATTTTTTTCTAATTAACATATTATATAATCTTCCCCAATTTTAATAGTATTTATGTATTTGGTAGGCGATGTAAGACTCGAACTTACGACCTTTCCGTTATCAACGGAATGCTCTAACCAACTGAGCTAATCGCCTATGATTAGTGTACAGATACAACTTCAAAATCCTCGCCAAATGACGTAAATCCATTTTCTTTTACAACATTCATTATTGAATTGACTCTTCCAGTTAATTCATCTTTGTGAGAAATTAAGAATACATTTTTCTGTCTTTCTCTTGTTAGTTTTTTCAATATAGCCATACTCGATTCAACACCTTGAGTATCCATACCACTATCAATTAATTCGTCTATAAACAATAAGTTAATAGGTACATTTGTAGATTCGTATATATCTCTAAATGCCCAACTTAAACCAAGTATAAGTCTGTTACGTTCACCTCTACTTAAATTATCAAAGTCTAACTCTCTACCTAGTTCTGTAATTTCAACACCTAAATCACTTTGGAATACAACTTCGTGTGGTAAACCTAAATCTGTTAGATATGTATTAAGTCTTGAGTTCAAGTAGTTCAAGTTTTGATCAATAATTTTCTTTCTAATAAATGAATCTTTACTTGTCAATAACCTATATAAAAATTCTTGATGCTCTTTGAGTTTTGTTAAGTTATTCATCATAGTATAATCTATTTCTTCAATATTTTTATTCTTTAATGTTTCGATTTGTTCAATATGAGGATTTTCTTCTGCATTTAATCTATCATAATCTTGCTGTAAAGAGCTTAAATTCTGTTTGTGACCATATGCTTTGTCTATATCTTCATAAAAGGTTTCAGGCTTAGGTCCAGTATCGCCGAGTGTGTGTATGCGATTTTTTGTATGTGTCATATTTTTTTGTATGTGTATGTGTTTTTCTTCTGTATGCGTTATATTATTTTTTGTATTTGCGGCGATTTTTTCGTGGTCCTTGACTTCGTGCATTCCTTGTTTGCAAGTAGGACATACTGCTTCCTCAAGGCTCTTCAGCTCCTCCCTCAAATTCTCAAGGGTCGTTTCCAGTGCATTAGACTCACGTACATCATAATCTAGCTGTTTGTTTAGTGTTGTAAGCTCGTTAGACTTCTCTTTCCATAGTGCTAGTGCTTTATGTTGTTCTATTTCGTTTTCAATGTCTGTGTGCTTTAATTCATTGATTGCTTGGTTCAGATGCTTTATCTGTTTTTCCTTGTCATCTTCCCAAGCTGTGCTTTTAATTTTAAACTTCCTAATAGTTTCTTCTATACGTTCATTGCTTTTCTTTACTGCTTCTATTCTGGCTTCTTCATTGGTAATATCCGCTTTAGTTAGTCGTATCTGCTCCTTTAGTCTGTCTGCTTTGTCACTTAACTGCGTTATACCCAATAGCTCTTCTATAAGCTCACGTTGTTCTGTGGGCTTCATTGCCAAGAAAGGCATATTGTAAGTGTTCAATGCAACCAAGTGTTTGAACAAGCCGTGGCTCATACCAAATATACGATTGATCTCGTCCTGTGTTAGCCTGTTTTCACCCTGTGCTTCGTCGGTGTCCTTTTCATTGACCACTTGGTCATCACATATGAACTTGAAGTGGTTTGGCTTACGACCACGTTCCACCCTATAGCTGTGTCCGTTTACTTCGAACTCACAGGTAACGTTCATATTCTTTTGATTGGTTTTGTTAATCAAATTGTCACGTTTGATGTTTGTTATTGCATCACCGAACAGCACAAAACTCAACGCATTGATAATGGTAGTCTTACCAGTACCATTACGTGAGCCTTCGCCACCTAAATCTAAATTGTTTCCTAATACTAGAGTTAGTCCAGGTTGATCTAGTTTCACTACCTGAGTCGCGGCACCCACACTCATAAAGTTTTTTATAGTTAATGTTTTTAACTTTATCATAATCTGTTATAAATTTCTATTAGCACACTATTGTCAAAAGTATCACTTTCAACTTTAGCCAACTGATCCAAAACGATCTCATCAACTGACTTAAATGATATTTCACCCTGGAACTCCATTTCTTCTTCTATTTCCTTGTAAGGTAGCAAACTGATTTCTCTCAACTGATATGTGTTTTGGAAGTTTTCTTTTATGAAGTTTGCTTCTTCGTAGCTGATGTCCATATCTATCTTGACTCTCACATTACATTCAGCTTCTAAATAATCGTCCGGTGCTTCAAGCAATTTGCTCAGCGGCAAAATTCTATACTTGGGTCCATCTGCCCATATTTTGTATTGTGGTTCTTTGTCCCACTCAAGGAACATACAACCACGATCATTGTCCCAAGCATCTGCGTAATTGTGTGCAAAAGGATTTCCAATATAACTTATATTTCCTTGATGTTGTCTTTTGTGGAAGTGTCCTGTGAACACTTTTTCAATGTTGCCGAAATGACTGGCCTGTATTTCTCCGTGATCCGGCATTTCCACCATCGCATTCATTTTAAAGTTTGGTAATTCAAAGTGTCCAAACATATACTTGGCTTTTATCTTTTGTATCTTTTTCCATTCGTTTCCGATTAACCAAGGTACAATAGCAACATCATCCTTTACTAGGATTTCATTCACTACTTTTATTTTTGGAATTTCATTGGCAAACACCACAGAAGATATTTCACGTTTATCACGATAAAATAAATCGTGATTCCCTACTATGAAATACACTTGTTCAAAATTGTCACTCAGACGTTTGAGATTTGAGATAGAATAATTGAGTGTACTAATGTTGATTGAGGATCTATGGTGATGCCAATCTCCCAAGAAGATGCAAGTCTCTGCACCAAACTCTTTTGCTTCTTCTATGAACCACTTGACGAAGGTTTCACAGTCATTATTGTGTTGTCGACTGTTATTCTTCAAACCAAAGTGAATATCTGTAAAACAGGCCGCTTTTTTAAACATAAATTTCTATCTCAAACAATTAGTAATTGTATTACTTTTTTGCTTTTTTGTCAACAAATTTATTGGATCCCCAACCACGTTTGATGGTAGGTGGAATCATAGGTTCTTCGCCCATAGCCTTTGATTCATTTTCCATTTGTCTAGTAAATGAAGGTGTTTGTCCGTGTGCCTGTAATATATCGTCTCTTAATGATTGGTGTTTCTTTTCTACATTTAGGATTCTTGTAAATGAGTTGGTAATTGCCGCTGTATAATATGCGAATGGATTTTCTGATTTTGATTCATCGAACTGTAAACCAATTTGGCTCAATTGTAATAATGCTTGTGACCTCATTTCGTCATTGTAAGTATATCCTCTCCAGTTACCTCGCGATCCATAACGTTCGCAAAGTTTCATAAACATCAATGCTAGTTTATTTGTCATCTTACCGTGATCTAAACTGAAGTGGCCATTTTCTAATCCATTAACCCAGTGACTTCTTCCTACCTCTGTCCATTCATCATCTTTTAGTACATAATGTTTAAAAGGAATAAAGTTTAATTTTACTTTAGTGTCAGCTACTGTTTTTGGTTTAGCTTTTCTATCAGGTTCGTCAGGAATATGGTCATATGTATAACCTCTTACAACAACATCTTCTTCTAATATTTCTTTTAATTTAAATTGTACTTCAGATACTTTCCCACGAGATAAACCTAATTCTTCAGCTTTTAATTTAGTAAGTCTATCTGCTCTATTTCTCCTAGCCTGTAAAAGCTTGGTTTTATTCATTTTTTGTATAGGATCAACTAAAATAAAATCATAAGCTGAATATTTTGGGTCAACATAATAGCAATAACTGTTCTTACTTTTATGTATTTCCTTTAATATATCTTTGTTATTTAGGTAATTTACTCGTTTCATAGTCTTAACATACGATTTTCTGGGAAAATGGTCAACCTCTTTATTAAATAAAACTATATATAATTATCACTATAAATATTAGTATGACAGTCAAAAAAGATTTTAGAGCTCGTATACAAGCAAAGCCCGGTTCCAAGAATCGTGTTTATGGAAATAAAAATCCAGTCACAAATTTAATTGCACCTTTGTGGCAAACTAATGGTATGTTAATGCCATATACACCTGCGATTCAAGTAACTCACACGTCAGTTGAATATGCACAATATTCATTACCACAAACACCATTTGATTACTTTGCTTTTAGTAAGAGAAATTCACCAATGTTGTCAGTAACAGCAACGTACACAGCACAGAATCAAGCAGAAGCAAGATATGTTTTAGCTGTATTACATTTTTTAAGAGCTATTACTATGAACTATTATGGTAGACAAAATGGAGAATTGAGAGGAATAAATCCACCAACATTATTGTTTAGTGCTTATGGTCCATATATGTATGACAGAGTTCCGATGCTAATCAGAAACGTGAGTTTTGGTTTGGATCAAGATGTCGATTACGTTAGTTGTGGAACCTCAGGTGTAGAAAATGTAAATGATACAGGATATGGAATGTATTCAAATTCACCGGAGTACTCCGCTCAAACAGATTTAGATGTATCAGGGGCTGAAGCGGCAATGATCGGTGGTACAACTTTCTCTGATAAACAAATTAACCCACCAGCTCATTTAGAAGATAAGATTGCACAAAGTTATGTGCCATCTGTAGTAGCGATGTTTATGGAATTAGTATACGCACCTACTCCTGCAAAAATGCGAGATGAGTTCGACTTAGAAAAATTCAAGAGTGGTCAATACATTAATGACACAGATGAAGGAATAATTTAATGGCTTTTAGTAGAGACAAAAGTTCACCATATTACAGAACACCTTTAGTTGGTGACTATAGAGATCTGTTACAACTACCAAATGTTCCTATATCTGAAAATGATGAATATTACACAATAGAAAATAAATTTGATAGAAGACCAGATTTATTAGCAAACGCATTATACGGCAGTACAAGATTATGGTGGATATTTACAAAAAGGAATATGAATTTGATACAAGATCCTATCAATGATTTTCGTGCTGGAACGATAATTCGAATCCCACAAAAATCATCTGTAGCAAATTTTTTAGCATAGAAGATGGCAACAGAAGATAAACTTTGGAATGTAGTCGATAAGGATGTTTTTTTAGAAAATCCTTTACACGCATATGAAAGAACTTCATATGATATTTCTCTACATCTAGCCAATACATTCGATACTAAGGCCTGGCAGAAAGCGGAAAGAGATTTAAGAGGCAAACAAGGTAGTGAGATCAATTCAATCAATTCTAGTATTTTCAAAGGAGGCGTAGTTACACTTTTGGAGTCAGCATCAACAATTACTACAATGACTGACTTAATGATCGAAGGTATCACTTCACCTAATACCGTAACAGATACAGGGTTCTCGACTAAATTTAGAATGAGTGTTGTACAGCCTTTGGGTGTTAGTTTAGTTGAAAATATATATAAAGCCGCCGCTATACTAAACATCAAAAATCATTATTCACATCCATTCTTTTTGCAAGTAATACTAAAAGGTAGAAAAGCCGATGG
>MDTD01120750.1_pt1 | contig 22653 bp, 22 predicted proteins | sample 811221 | NCBI WGS metagenome assembly MDTD01 (sample SAMN05326646, study PRJNA326480) | marine metagenome | isolation source: seawater | place: Pacific Ocean: South West | collected 2011 | reverse complement strand
CTTGAAAACTTCGATGTTGAAAGCGCCACAGGTTTTGAGAATGAAGAAGAAAATAATGAGAATGAAGCGTCTGGTCAGGATATGCAAAAGCATGAAGGGAGTAATGACTTAGAAGAGCTGTCTCATTTAGAGGAAAAAGATAAGAGCAATAAACAACTTCTTAATTGAGAGTGGAGTGAATTTTCTTATGGAAAAAAGTGATAATACCTCAACACAAGTCGAAGATATTGAGAAAGGTCACCAATTTGGTCAAATGGACTTCGGTTTAGATGATGACTTGTGGAAAGCACGAACAGGCTTAGATGAGGATAGCCTTTGTGGAGCTATTGAAACTATAATTTACATGAGTGAAAGACCAATTTCTTTGCAAAAGATAAAAAACCTTATTGATGAAGACTTACCTCTTAGGTTGATCCATAAATCCATAAATAAGCTTCAGGAAGACTACGAGCTTCCTAGTAAAGGCATTAGAATCATCGAGGTTGCTGAAGGTTATCAATTTAGAACTAAGCCTATTTTTTCTAAATATATTCAAAACCTGTATAAGGTAAATTCTTTGATGTTAACCCCAACAGCTTTAGAGGTATTAGCAATAATTGCTTATAAGCAGCCTGTTTCTAGAACAGAGGTTGAAAAAATAAGAGGAGTGGACAGTTCACATATCGTGAGAGGTTTAATGGATAAAAGGCTCGTTCGAGTTAGTGGTCGATCTTCCGAGTTAGGTAAGCCGATAACTTACTCGACAACCCAAGAGTTTTTGGAGGTTTTTAATTTACCTGATATTTCCTCGCTACCTCCTGAGTCTGAATTAGAAGCTATGACTACCTTAAATGAAGTGGGAACTTTTGAAGATTTTAAGAACCTGGTAAGTTCTTCAGCACAGTCATTTAACGAAGATGATCTCAAAGAAATAGAAGATTTAAGCAAACAAATTAAATCTATTCATGCAGATACTTTTTTTACCAAAAGTTTAAGGTTACAGGATAAAAAGAGGTCTAATAACCTTACTGGAGAGCATGTTGAGGTTAAATCCTCCTTCGACTTGTTGGAAGAGTATATTTTGAAGGAAGAAATTTCTTCTCAAAATATTTTAGCTGCACAATCAGAGCTAATAAATGCTTCACTTGTGCCAGAGGTTGTAAGAGACTTGACTCAAGGCCCCTTCAATGTTCCTGATATAGACGACTCTGCCTTTGCCATGATTGACCTTGATACTGGTGAAGAGATTCTTGAGGATTTAGAAGTTATTAGCAATTTGAAGAAAGAAGATCCAACCGATCAAGAGAAAGAAAGCAGGGATAATGAAAATTCTTTCGATGAGCTATTTCTATCTGAAGCTGAGGGTAAAATAAACGAGCTCACTGATAAGGTTGCCAAGGAAGGCTCTGATTTAGACCTGGACCTTGAGTTTTTAAACGAAGAGCCAATTCGTGAAGACACTGAAAAATAGCTGCTCTATAAAATTTATTTAGATCCCTTCAGACTCCTTTTTGACACCTGGCTTCTATTAAGGTATTGACCTAATTCAAATACTTATTAACCAACCTGCCGAGAGGCTAGAAATTGGAGTTTCTTATGAAAAATAGCAGTCCAAAGCTAATGTCAAAAAGTTTAAGGTTACAAAAATACATCGCTGATTGTGGTTTTACTTCTAGGAGGAAAGCCGAGGATTTAATTAGGGAAGGAAAAGTAAAAGTAAATGGAATGATTAGCTCTGAATTAGGAGTAAAAGTTGATCCTGTAAAAGATGTTGTTTCAGTTGATGGACAGGTTTTAGATCGAGAGTCTATTCAGAGGCACTATATCCTAATGAATAAGCCCCGAGGGGTCATGACCACTCTAGATGATCCAGAGGGAAGATCAACTGTAATGGATTACGTAAAGGAAGTTTCAGAGAGGGTCTATCCTGTGGGAAGATTAGATTATTTATCGGAAGGCCTTCTTCTTCTTACAAATGATGGAGAAATGGCAAATATGATTATGCATCCTAGCTATAACATCACGAAAGTTTATGAGGTTAAAGTTTTTGGCTCTGTAAATGATGCTATTTTAAAAAAACTAAGGGATGGAGTTGTCTTTCAGGGGCACCACCTGAAGCCTTTGTCGGTTAGAGTAATAAAACAGTTGCCTAGCAAAACTTGGCTCGAGTTTAGACTGGGAGAAGGCAGAAATAGGGAAATTAGAAATATTTGTGAGGGTTGCGGCCTTACTGTTGATAAATTAAGGAGAGTTGCGATTGAGTCTCTGTCTATAGAGGATATCGGTCCTGGAAAGTATGTTTTCTTGACAAAGAAGGAGCTCTTAAAAGCATTGGGAATGGAGGCGAGTGGAGTTCCTGTTAATGCGAAAAGAACTTATGTATCAAAAAAGAAAAGTGTTCAGGTTAAGAAAAGAAACTTTAGTGACAAGGATATTTTTGCTGATGATTCTTCTTTTAGAAAATTTCGTAAGGAGACATACTTGGATGCTTCAAAAAGCCTCCAGGAGATGAGAAAGAAAAGAGGTCGTATATCAAAATAGTAAAAAGCTCCTAATTAGGAGCTTTTTTATTAGTTGTCGTAATGAATACTCTTTTTTTCTGACATATTTTCTTCCATTATATCAGCTGCATATTCCAAGGCTTGATCTGAATAATATTCTTCATACTTACTTGCAAAATGAGCCGATTTTATCAGGGTGGCACATGTTTTCATAAACTCAGCACTGAACTCAAAGTACTCGTCCTCATACTCTGTTGTAAGCGTAACTTTGAGAGCATGATTGAGTTGTTTAACCAGCCTGATTTGCTGTGGCGTTAAACCTTTTGTATCAAGCTCAACTTTTGGCTTTGTTGTTGCCCTGCTTAAAATTCCCATAGGTTTCTCCCTTTGGTATTTTTATAATGACTTTTTATCGGGCTTAGGGATTCAAACTTTTGTTATTTTTTTACTAAAATAAACTGGACAAAAAAGGGAAACCATATTAGATTCGCCAAGAATTAAGGTTTTTCTTTATTTCGTTGACGCGGGGTGGAGCAGTCTGGTAGCTCGTCGGGCTCATAACCCGAAGGTCGTAGGTTCGAATCCTACCTCCGCAACCAAATTAATATTCATTTCCCTAACTTTCCTTGTAATTATTCTTAGTTGAGACTACTGTTCTTTTATCATTATCCGGGGAGATAAAGTGAAAGAAGAGAGTGTTAATTTGAAACTGGATGACCTTGACAAAAAAATACTTGAAAAGCTCCTTTCCGACTCTAGGACCTCCTACCAGGAAATAGCGAGGGACTTGATTGTTTCAGGTGGGACAATCCATGTCAGAATTAACAAAATGAAAGAGGCAGGTGTTATCAAAGGCTCTAAGTTAGTTTTGGATGTTGGAAAATTAGGCTTAGAGTTTCAGGCTTTCGTGGGGATCAACCTTGTTAACGCGAGAGACTATAAAACTGTACTAGAAAAATTAAAGGATTTTCCTGAAATTGTAGAAGTTCACTACACAACAGGTGGCTTTAGTCTTTTTGCTAAAACCCTGACTAAAAACTCAAAAGAGTTCCATCTTTTCCTTATTGAAAAATTGCAATCAATTCAAGAAATCCAGTCGACTGAAACAATCATCTCTTTGGATAACCCCGTGTGTAAAGAAGTTACTATTAGGTAGTCTTCCTATTTATGATAAGGGTGGTTGGTCTTAATTGTCATAGATCTGTAAATTTGTTCAATAAGGAGGAGTCTGGCCCATTCATGAGGAAAAGTGAGAGGAGAAAGGGAAAGCTTAGATTTTGATTTCTCAATTAATTTTTTGGAGAAACCATAAGCACCACTAATAATAAATGTTAGCTTTTCACTTTTTTTGTCTAGAGTTTCATAAATCCACTTAGAAAATTCGTTGCTGTCTCGGAGTGTACCATTTTCAGTTAGAAGAACGGGGTAGATAGAACTTTTTTTTGAGAGGTCTTTTAACTTTTTTAAAATTTCCTCTGATTCTTTTTCAAAGTCGCTGCCATAGGCTTTGGTTTCAATAAGTTCTATTCTTATGGATGAGCACCTTTTTAAGATAGTTTCTTCTACTTTTTGTATAGACAAATTTTTTATTCTACCTACAGAGATGATAGTTATTTGATGCATACTAAAAATATTCTTTGTCTGACTTCCCTGCCGATTTTGGTGAACTGTTGTCTATTTCATTCTCTCTTTCAAAATAATACTCTTGAGGAATCTCGATTTCTGTGGAGTTTGACCAAAGAGATTCTAGGTCATAGCTTGATCTTGCGTGCTCAACAAATATATGAACAATTATGTCTCCAAAATCAATTAGTGTCCATTCAGCATTTTGGTCACTTTCTTTGGACCTTGCTTCGATACTATACCTTTTTAATTGAAAGCAGATTTCATCTGCCATTGCTTTGGATTGAGTTGAGTTTTGAGCTGAGCCAATGACAAAAAAATCAGTGAGAGAAAAATCTTTGCTCATTTTTAAAACTTTGAGGTTAGTACCTTTAAAGTTTCCTAGAATCCATGCTGAAGACATAGCAGTATTTTGAGGAAACTCAAAAGACTTATCGCCCATTATTTCGTCAATTTCTTTATTTATAAACTCGCTACTCATGTGTTTTCCTTATCCATTTCTGATTCTCTATGTGTCTTTACTGTTATAAGCATCAAAGATTTAAGCTTGTCGATATTCTTTCCAGATACAGAAGAGATGGCCAAAACCTTTTTATCTAGTTCAGATTCAAAATAGTGTTTAAATCTTTCTATTTCTTGATCAGTCATTGCATCTATTTTAGTTAAACAGATAATTTCTTTTTTTTGTGCAATTCCTTTACTGAAGTTGAGTAACTCTTGTTTAATAGTTACGTAACTTTCAAAAGCTTCAAATTCGTTGAGGCACCAGGAACAATCAACTAAATGAACTAATGCTGAAGTTCTTTCGATATGTTTTAAAAACTTTATTCCTAGACCTTTCCCCTCTGATGCATCTTCAATAAGGCCAGGTATGTCTGCAACAACAAAAGACTCTTCACCCAAAGTGACAACCCCTAAGTTTGGCTCTAAAGTTGTAAAAGGGTAATCGGCAACTTTAGGTCTAGCTGCAGAAATTCTCGAAATTAGTGTAGATTTTCCCGCGTTAGGTTGTCCAACGAGTGCGATGTCAGCAAGTAATTTTAGTTCTAGGTTGATTTCAAAAACCTGATTTGGTTTGCCTGGAGTAAACTTTCTAGGAGCTTGGTTTGTAGATGTTTTAAAGTTAACGTTTCCAAGCCCACCCCGACCTCCTTTTGCAACCAGAATTCTTTGGTTATCTTCAACGAGGTCTGCTAAAGTGATTCCTGATTCGATGTCCTTGATAATTGTACCAACTGGTACATGAATGAGCTCATCTTCACCATTTTTGCCGTGGCGTTGAGCCCCAGCACCTTGAGACCCATCTTGAGCTTTATATAACTTCTTACCTCTAAAGTGAGCCAAAGTGTTTAGGCTCTTGTCTCCAACAAAATAGACGTCGCCACCATTTCCACCATCACCACCATCTGGGCCACCAAAAGGAACAAATTTTTCCCTTCTAAAGCTAACACATCCATCCCCCCCGTTTCCAGATTGAATGGTAATTTTTACTTCGTCGATAAATCTCATAATGATTTCACAAAACCGAAAATTCCCCTAAAAAGCTTTAGGGGAATATAGAGAAAAAGAATTTTCTTGAAAATATCTATTAAGGAACGATAGAGACAATTTTTTTCTTTTTATTGTAATAAGAAAACTGAACTTTACCTTCTTGAAGTGCAAAAAGAGTAAAATCTTTTCCCGTTCCTACGCCTTTACCAGCATGAAACTTAGAGCCGCACTGACGAACAAGAACGTTTCCAGTTTTTACTACTTCGCCGCCAAATTTTTTGACCCCATACATATTAGGATTTGAGTCTCTACCGTTTGCCGTTGAGCCGGCCGCTTTTTTATGTGCCATCTAACACTCCCAATTCTCAAAAATGAAGCGTCATTTTATACGCTTCAGTCCTGATATTACTTTAAATATTTTTTTGCTTCTTTACTACCGCTATCAATTAGACTGCTGGCACCTTTTCCATCTTTAATTTCAGTAATGAGAAGGCCTGTATACTCTTGACGGTGCCCTTGCCTTTTTTGATACATTCCAGGCTTTCTTTTAAAAACGAGAACCTTCTTTCCCTTAGCTTGCCTAATAACTTTAGCCTTAACTAAAGCTCCTTCAACAACAGGTAAGCCGACTTGTGGATTATCACCACCAACGAAGAGAACTTTATCGATTTCAACAACGTCACCTTCGTTGCCACTTAGTTTTTCAACATCGATAATATCTCCAGCTTTAACTCTGTACTGGTGTCCAGCTACTTCAATTACTCCGTACATGATTTCTCCTTCAGAGGCAAAATTAGGGGATCATACAAAGTGATTCTTTTTGTCCCTAAATTTAGTCCTTAAGCGTAACACTTGAATCTATGACTTCTATTAATTTTTGATTTTTATGTCAAGTAATACCCCACAAAAACAAGAGTTAATAAAATTTATTTACTTAATTTAAGGTATAAATACATAGGACGATCAGTGTGGCGCGTAAAAGAATACTTTGAATTTTTTAAAGGGGTTTAATGTGGGAGAAAAAGAGAGTTTAACAAACTACTTTTATTTAGGAGAGGAGTTAAATTATCCCATCTACTTAAAGGTTCAAGACCAAGCCGTTCCCAAGGAGATAGTGGATATGATCCTTAGCTTTGGTTTTAAGGCTTTGGATGAGGAGAGGTCTAAGGAAATTGAATCCGTTTTAAGAGAAAGAGAAGACTCTAGGGTTCTTGATATAAGTTGTGCGTCGCCTGATGTTCGGCTTCAATTAAGCAGGATTCAAGAATCAGATTTATACGGCTTCGAAAGTATCATTCCTCAAAATGGTTACAATGTTTATCGCTATAAAGATGGTGGAGTTTTAGTTTTTTCCAACTCGGCAAATATGTGGAAACTCGGTTGTTGGACGGGCTTTAAAGAGGGTGATGATTTAAAAAAAGCTTATAACATAATTTTGAACAGATTCGTTAGCTGGGCTTTTGTTGAACATGGGGTTATAGGCTTTTGGGGCAGAATATTAGGAAAAGAAATAGAGTTACTGAAGCAAAAAGAATCAAACGGTGAAGCTTTTTACATAGACACCGAAAAAAATGTTGCTTTCAATTTTAAAGGTGAACTCTTGTCAATTCAAAACGTGGACATTGTTAGAGAAGAAAGAGGAGTGGTCATGGCCCCGAACAAAAAGAAACGCGCAGTTTCGAAAGAAAGGTTTATTTCTCTTCTTTTTGGTTCTTGTACCTTCTTTGATCTTAAAGGTTTGAGTGTAAGAGTGAGAGAAATGATTGCTAAAATAGCAAAAACTCAGTGTGGTTATATCAAGCCCAAAAGCAAGGATGGGTCGGCTAGAGACTTGTCATTGTAAGAAATTAGGGTACCATTCGGTCTATGATAGTTAGACTAGACCCTGTTATTTTTTCATTAGGACCTCTCCAAATTAGATGGTACGGAATGATGTATGTTTTAGGTTTCATCATTTCCGGATATTTGATGAGAAAGCTTGTAGATGAAGGCTTTTTTCATGTCGTTAAAGAAAAAGTAGACTCCTTTATAACCCACAGCATAATAGGGATGTTTTTAGGAGCTAGGTTCTTTTACGTATTTGTGTATAACTGGGATTATTACTCTCAGAACCTCAGTGAATTACTCGCAGTTTGGAAAGGTGGGCTAAGTTATCATGGCGCCATAATCGGCCTTGTTTGTGGAGCCTACATATTTGCAAAAAATAATAAAATTCCCTTTCTTCAGATGCTAGATGTGACGTGTGTCGCTGGCTCCCAAGGCGTGTTCTGGGGTCGAATAGGCAATTTTATAAATGGCGAGCTGTATGGAAGGGTAAGTGAAGTCCCTTGGGCTATGATCTTTCCCCAAGGAGGACCTTATCCAAGGCACCCCTCTCAGCTTTATGAAGCGGTTTTAGAGGGAATGGTTTTGTTCTTAGTCCTGTGGTTTTTACGGAAGAGGGTAAAAGTTTATGGAGTCTTAACTTCAATTTATTTCATAGGATATGGGTCCTTAAGGTTTTTGGCGGAGTATTTTAGAGAACCAGATAATCAACTGGGTTATTACTTCGGTGGAACTACGACCATGGGACAGATCCTTTGTATTCTTATGGGGTTAGTGGGTGTTTGCGGCTTGTTCTACTCCTTGAAAAAAAATGAACAAATCCCAGCCAAAGCCTGAAATCAAGCTTAATGAATGTAGCTTAAATTCTGCGTATCTATTCTTCTTCGGCTTTTGGAGGAGGCATTGGTTTCCAGAAAATATCTAGAAGAGACCTGTAGTTCGCAATTCCTTGGGTTTCTTTTTTTGCGATAGATAGAAATTGTGGAAAACAGGTTATGGTACACATCCCATTGTACACTATTTGATTGTTTTCTGCGTTTTGCCATATGTAGAGGGCGCTGTTTTCAATTCTTACATAGCGGTTTTGCTCACCGTAACGGTTAATGAGGGCTTGATGAAAGAGGTCATGGAGGAAATAACTGGGTAGCCGAGCAAAAAACTCAATTGACTTATCTTGGTAAAATTGTACAAAAACTGGAAATTTATATCTTAATTGCGCAACATAATATCTCTTTATCACAAGGTTTTCATTGCTTTTAATGATGGTCCCCTCACCAGCTGTTTTTTCAATTTCTTCTCGAGTTGAATTTGGAAAAAAGACTTTTAAATTATCAATACTAAAGTCGTAGTTTGGGAGTTTATTTTGCGCTGGAGGGCTTTCCTGACAATGTGCTGTAAGGTATGTCATTATTAGAGAGAAAAGAAATATCTTAAAGTACCTTAGGTAACGCAAACTTTGTCCTTTTTTTAAACGATAGGTAGAAAACTATGTGTTGGGGAGAGGGAAAAATAATACACTGTGAAAGGTTTTGTTATTAATTCAAAGTTTAAATGACGAACCTTTGACAAATGAAGTTTTCTTTGAGGAACTTAAAGAAGAGCTATTTCTGATAAGAAGTTTAATATTTACCTCAGCCTTGTATAAGAAATTGTTTATGAAAGAGAAAATAATAAGTCGGTTATTTCTACTGCTCTCATTCCAGATGTTATTTTCTTGTGCTGCTATAGATTCAAAAAATAAAAATGAAAGGGTTGATCAAACTCTTGAGCAGCCTTCCAAAAATGTTACAAAACCAAACCTCAAAGAAAGCTTTGGTAATGGTACAAACGTTTTCAATTATAGCTATCCAAAAAAACAGGGCGAAAGCAAAAGGCCCCTTTTTTCCCTGAAGGGTGGCGACCATTTGGATCTACCAAACGCAGTGTTTGACTTTCCTATCGTCTATAATCGGAAAGTTGAAATTTGGATAAACTACTTTTTAACAAGAGGAAGAGGATTTTTTAAAAGATATAGTCGCAGAGCCGGTCAATATGGACCGCTTATTGTGGAAATTCTCAAGGACTTTGACCTCCCAAAAGATTTAATTTTCTTGGCCATGGCTGAATCGGGATTTCGGAATAATGCTAAATCAAGAGCTCAAGCGGTTGGGATTTGGCAATTTATGCCTAAAACTGCGGCAAGATTTGGTCTAAAAATAGATTGGTTTATTGATGAAAGAAGAGATCCAATTAAAGCAACGATAGCAGCTTGCCGGTATCTTAGGTACCTTTATGATCGGTTTGGGTCTTGGGAGTTGGCTGCAGCCGCCTACAATGCAGGTGAAGGGAAGGTTTCAAGGGCAATTAAGAGGTATAGAACTAGGAACTTTTGGCGTTTGATTAAAGGGCGGTACTTAAAGAGGGAAACCAAGAATTACGTTCCAAAAATTATGGCATTAGCGATTATTGGCAAAAACCTTGAAAGTTTTGGTTTGGAAAATGTGGAGTTTTTGAAGCCGCTTGACTTTGAAGAGATTACTCTGCCTTCAAATACAGATCTTTATACTTTGTCAGAAGAGTTAGGAGTCTCGTTTTCTCTTTTAAAGGATTTAAACCCTGAGCTTTTAAGATGGCAGACACCACTTGAGAAGCCAGGTTATCGTCTAAGAATACCTGTTGGTAAAAAGAGCGCTTGGTTAAGTTGTTGCCAAGATAAAGATGTCTCCGCAAAGCGTTATCAAGTTTATAAAGTTGGTAAGAAGAAAACTACTTTGAGGAGGGTTTCTAAACTTTATAAATTAGATCCATTAGTATTAAAAAAGTTTAATGGATTTTCTACATCTAGGACTTTAAAGCCTGGGACCAATGTAATATTGCCTTTTCGAGTTGGACAAAGTAAGCGAGACGTGATGTATGCTGACTTGTTTCAAAAGAAAAAGAAAAGATCAAAGAGGCACTCTTTAAGAAGGAGAATAAAGAGGGCCAAGAGGTTAGGACAGAAAATAAAAAACCCTTCCAAATTTTATAGAGTAAAGAGGGGAGATAGCCTTTGGAAAATTGCAAACCTTTTTGGGACATCGATGGATACGCTTATTTTGTCCAATTTAAGTATTCTTCAAAGAAGATCTATTAGAGAAGGTGATAGATTGATCGTACGATAAGTTTTTTGGGAAAATAATGAAAATTTTTGGCAACTTGAAAAAAGAAGTTAAAGAAAAGAAGTCTTATGTTGAATTACCGAATTTGGTTGTAGGGGAAGATATACATACTCTTTGCTATATTTTCAAAAGAAAGGAAGAATTTGAGAGCTCTAAGGTTATTACTTCAAAAAAATTAAATACTGCGGATATTTTTGGTAAAGGTTATGAGAAAATACGAGGGGAGCAAAATATAAAGTTTTGTATGGGGAGTTCAATTAAGGACTCTTTGTCAGAAGAGTTTTCGTCTACAACCTTTTATAAAGATAATCAATTTAGACCTTTTGGAGGGCGTAGTAAGAATGAAACTCTTCAAAAAGAAGAGGTTTTCTTTATTCAAAAAAGTAAAAAGTTTGTCTTTGAGAAAGAACTATTCTTCCTTAAGGATTCATCATTTTGGGACTTTTTTAATAAAAAAAGTTATACCGGTCAAATTAAAGGTGTGAACTTTAAAGAAGTTGATAGTTCTTGGACAGTGGAACTTTTAAATGGAACCATTTTTAGTTCTAAGAATCTAATATGGGGGTTGCCTCCATGGAAACTCCTTTCATTCATTGAAAATAAATCTTCACTCAATAATGAATTTATTGAGTTTTGTGAAAACACTAAGGGAGCTTTTGGACTAAAAGTGCTTTTTAAATTGAAGAAAAAAATTTCTGATATGGGTGAAACTTTTTTTATTCCTTTGAGTTTAACCCATGAGTGGGGACATTTTTTAGGTAACTTCTTTGAAATGAATGGGGAGCATTTTTTAGAGTTGCAGCACTACTTTGACCCAGAGGAATTGAGTGAAGAAGAAGTTTCCAGGCGGATTAAAATACTGAAGAGAAGCTTGGAAAAGATCTTTCCTAGCTTTTCTAAAGCTTTGGAAAACGAGTATTTATCCATAGATGAAAATGCAACTCAACTCGTAGATAATCCTTTGTTGAAAGACAAATCGAAAATTGAGGGGGTAACATTTGTAGGTGAGAATGCTCCCCTATCAGGTTTAGATAGATCAACTGAGACTCAAGGTCTTTCGCATTTTGTAAGAGGGCTTATTTCTTCAGGACTTGTCACTGAGTCTTCTAAGGAAGGTTTAAGCTTACAAGTTTAATTTCCTAAGACATTCATAACCCACTGATGTAGCAACATTTGAAAGGTTGAGCGATCTAACATGTTCATTAAACATGGGAAGTTTGTAAGCATTACTCTTATAAGTTTCAAGTACACTCGGTGGTAATCCCTTAGTCTCAGACCCAAAAATTAAATAACAGTCCTCTTTGAAAGGAGCGTCAAAATAGCTCTTCTCACCGGTTTTACTAAAGAGGAATAAGCTGTCTTTTGTTGGAGACTTCTTTTGTATAAAGTGGTTGAAGCTTTCAAACTCAGTTAGGCGTACATGTTTCCAGTAGTCTAAGCCTGCTCTTCGAACAGACTTTTCTGAAAGGTCAAAGCCATAGGGTTTAATCAGAATAAGGTCTATATCTAAGGCCAGGCAAGTCCGCCCGATAGACCCGGTATTGCCGGGAATTTCGGGAGCGTAAAGGACGATACTAAATGGCTTTTTTTTCATATGTTTGTAAGGTAGTGAGTAAGAGTTCTTACAATGGAGCCGGAGGCACCTTTAGAAGGGCAGTATGGTAGGTGAGATTGAGAATCACCAATACCTGCTATATCTAAGTGAGCCCAAGCAATTTTAGGGTCTACAAAGTTTTCTAAGAAGGCGGCTGCTTTTGATGTGCCACCAAACCTAGAACCACCCATATTTTTTAGGTCAGCAATATTTGATTTCATATCCTTTCTAAAAGGATCAATTATAGGAAGTTGCCACATATACTCATCGACTTCTTTGGCAGATTCAAGAAGGCTGTTCGCAAGCTTGTCACTGTTTGTCATTAAGCCACACATTTCGTGACCAAGAGATACAAGGCACGCTCCAGTTAGGGTGGCTGCATCAATTATAGTGTCTGGCTTTAGGTCACTAGCATAACTCAGGACATCACCGAGAACGAGCCTACCTTCAGCGTCCGTATTTAAAATTTCAACAGTTTTTCCATTTCGCGCTGTTACAATAGAGTCTGGCATTGTAGCCTTCTCATTCACCGCATTGTCGGTAATGCCTAACAGACAGGTGACTTTTACATCTGTGTTAAGTAGTGAAGCAGCTCTAAAAGCAGAATAAACAGTCGATGAACCGGCCATATCAAACTTCATATTCATCATTGATCCGGATGGCTTCAATGAGTAGCCACCCGTGTCAAAAGTGAGCCCTTTTCCAACCAATACTATGTGTTTTGTTTTTTTGGTTACTTTTTTTGGAGTGTAGGTGAGGTGAACTAGTCTTGGTTCATAGGCTGAGCCAGCATTTACAGAAAGGAACATGCCCATTTTTTCTTTTTTGAGTTGTTGCCTTCCAAGTACTTTTACTTTGACTCTATTGAGTTTCTTAGAGTCTTTTTCAACCAACTTTGCATAGGTTTCTGAATTTAAAATATTCGGTGGCTCATTTACTAAGTCTCTGCAAAAGTTAACCGATTCACAAATGATTAAGCTCTCTTGAAGAGCTTTTTTGGCAGCTTTTGAATCTTTACTATCAACCTCAAGAACAACTTTTTTTAACTTTTGCTCTGACTTTGAAGATAAGTGTTTTTCAAATTTATAGGAAGAGAGAAGAAACCCTTGTATCACAGATGAAACGGACCTTTCGAAATCCTCTTTAAGGGCAAATTGACTAATTTTTAGGACAACTTCAGAGTGTTGGTTTAAGATTTTTTTACAGACGTTTGCTGCTTCGCATCTCAGTATCTCAAGAGAGACAGAACTTCTCTCTCCTAAGCCTAGGGCAAGAACGGTTGTTCCATTTTCTAGTTGGAAATTAAAGATTTGACCCTTTGCTCCTTCGAAAAACTTCGAAGCTTTAATTTTGTTGAAAGCTGTTTTAAAAGATGGGTCCCAGTCAGATATATTAATTGCTTTTTTGCTTTTTGACTTAAAAGCAGGAACGATGACAAGCTCATGTCCTTGCTTTTCATTTTTGTTACTCGTGGAAATTATAAACTTCATATAAGCTCCTATGGGAATTGGATTTTTTGCAATTTAAAATAAGGTTTTCAATGTTTTTACGAAAAAGCTAAGCTAGCACGAGTAGTTGAATTTTGTCTAAAACAAATGGTAGTTTGTTTTGTTATGCGTTGTGGTGTTTTTATGCGTGTAATTCATAGGTATCTCATAACAAGTTTTATTGGTCCTTTTGTGTTGGGGTCGTTATTTTTCATAATTTTTCTCTTAACATTCCAACTCTTTAATCTTGTGAAAGTTATTTTAAGCAAAGATGTACCCTTATCTGAAGTTTTGGCTTTATTTGGGCATATAGCTATAAGCTTTACCCCTTTATCGATTCCAATATCTATTTTATTTGCGACGATGTTTACACTAAGCAAATTAGCTGAGGACTCTGAAATAGTTGCAATGAGGTCTTTTGGCTTCTCCAAGAATAAGATATTTTTACCTTTTCTAATAATAGGTGCTCTTATTGGTTTGGCCCTTTACTCAGTAAATCTTAGAATTATTCCTAATTCTAAAACTCAATTTAAAAATACAGTAATTAAATTAACTAGTAAGGCAATTTTAAGGAATGTGAAGTCTGAGCAATTTTATGCTGAAATACCTAAGGCCACCATTTACGCAGAAAAAGTTTCGAAAAGAGGTACTTTTCTTGAAAATGTTTTTATCCATATAAAAAATAAGGAGGGTTTAGATGAGAGGTCCATTTTGGCAAAAAAAGGAGTTCTTATTAAAACCCAAGAAGGTAATGAAAGGTCGCCAAAAATTAGGTTGCTTTTGTACGACGGTAATATTGCCAAAATTAATAGGAGTGATAAAAATGTCGCAAAAGTTTTATTTAAAGAGTACGAATTTCCCATAATGTCTAGCGATATAAAGATAGGGTTTGTTACGCGTGATGGGATGAGAGGCACAACTGAAATTATTGAACTTAGAAAAAGTATAAAAAAGCAGATAAGTAAATCAAAGTCAGCCCAACAAAAAAAAGTTGATTTAAATGGACTTAGAAGAAGACTTCTAAACCTGGAAATAGAATATTGGCAAAGAATTAACAATTCAATTCAGTGCGTTGTTTTTGTGGTTCTTGGATTTTGTCTTTCTTTTGGTCACAGCAGATTTAAGAAAAAAGGGTTTAGTGGTTCTCTTTTTATGTCCATAATTGGTTATTATGGGATTTTCTTTTTTCTTTTAAGCGTTGTTAAAAAAGGGGGTGTTCCCCCTTCGGTTGCTATCTTGACACCTTCTGTAATGGTCATGGCCTTATGTTTTTTTCTAATGAGAAGGCTAGATTGGGTTTCTTAGATTAAATGCAAACGAGCTTTTTTATAATTTTTCTTTGATAACTTCCTCAGAAGTTCTCGCTCTGCCACTGTCTTCAAAAACGAATAAAGGTAGTTGGTATTTACTAGTATTTCTTTTTGGAATAACAAGGCTTTTTACACCTGTTCTTGATGAATAGGATATAGGCTTATTATTAACAAAGATTTTTGTCGCATTTATATTCCCAAGAAAAATTCTCATTTCTCCACCCTTTATAAAAAGGCTCTTATCTTTTTTAAGAAATAACTGCCGTATGGGCTTGTCATCGACTTTATAAGTAATCCATGTCTCACCATTCATTGCCTTGATATAAACTTTTTGTGGAGAAGTATCCTGTTGAACGCTTTTTGGTAAAAGTTTCAAATCGTTCTGGTTGATTTCCGTCTTATAGGTAAAAAGCTCTCCTTTTATAGGAGAAAACTTGTACTTTTTTACCTTTTCATCTGTTTCAACTTTTTTGTTTTCTTTTTTAGCAATAACTTCTTTTTTTATTTGGTTACTTTCTTTCTCATTTTGATTTTGTTTTTTTGTTGTCAGAGTAGTTTCGGGATTATTTTTTTTAATAGAGTTTTGCGCAAGCTTTACTTCGTCTTTTGTTTCTTTAAGAGGAGTTTTAATTGTTAGAGACTGGTGAGAAATTGTTTCAAATGAGGTTTCTTCTTGTTTTGAGGTACCCTTGTCATTAAAAAGGTAAGAAAAAGCGACAAGTCCCATTGTCACTGCAAAAATAGCCGTCATAGCTTTAGGCTTTTTTGATGAAGAAGGAGTAGAATACTCTTTCACCAAATTATTCGCTTGCCTTTGAGGAAATTGATTTAAATAGGTTTTTTCCAGTAGGTTTAGGCACTCTTTTTGGTTAATTGATAGGGCCTTACAATATGATTTAACAAATCCTTTCACGTAAGCTTTGTTAGGGAGTTGGCTAAGCTCATCTCCTTCAAGTAATTCAAGAAGGGTAGTACTTATTTTGGTAGTCCGAGAAATAATTTTTAGAGGAATTTCTTGCTGTTCTCTTTGTTTTTTTAGAAAACTACCAATAGTTTTGAAGTCGTTCTTTACAGCATTGGAAGTCGTTTCTTGTGTTTGATCCATTTTATCCTACCTTTTCTTAAAAACGAGGAGAAGTAGTCATTATTTCAGTATTCTTTTGATTTTCGAAGTCTTCAAATAATTTAAAAGCTTTTAGGTTATCTTTTTTGTTTTCAATTTTCAAAAGTTCAGTACTTTTCATAAAAGAAGATTTTACTATATTGCGAGATCTTTTCTTTGCGAATTTTCCAAAGTTACTGTCTGGAAACTTTTCAATAATTAGTTCATATTTTTTTAGAGCTTCTTGTGGTTTCCCAAGCTTTTCTAAGGCTAGAGCTTGTTTAAAGTGTGGAGCTGGTTCTCCGTAGCAGGTACCTTTAGAAGCTTCTAGGAAGTTTTTGTGTGCTAATTGGTAAAGCTTTTGTGAGAAGTAGAGTTCTCCTAGTTGGAATTTTGCTGGGCAATAATCCTTTTTTCCTGCAATTGAGCTTTTTAAATGCTTGAGGACACTTTTGACTTTACCCCTTTTTAGGTAAATGAGGGCCAAATTGTAGTGAACTCTATACTGATGAGGATATATAAGGTCTTCAAGCACTCTTAGGTACTCTTTCTCTGCTCTTTTTAGAAAACCTCTCTTAAAGTAAAGCGAGGCTAAATTGTTTCTGGCATCGGAGTTTTCTGGATTGGCGCGCAATGCTTTTAAAAAACTTTCTTGGCTTTTTTTAAAATCTTTTTTGAAATAATAGGTCATGGCCAGATTATTTAAAATCTTCGTGTCATTAGGTCTTAGAGCCTTTGCTTTTAATAGGAACTTGAGAGCATTTGTGTAATCTTTTAAAATAAGCTTTGATGTTCCATGAGAATAATAAATGTCAGCTCTTTTATCTTTGTTTGTTTTGGTATCGTTTCCTGTAAGGAGGGAACAAGACAGGAATAGGAAAAGAAAAAGGTAATTTAAAAGGTTGAATTTTTTAGAACTCATCTTCTCCATCTACTGGTTTTGGTTTTCTTCCAAGCTTTCACAGTTCCATTTTAACGATTTTAGCTAATTAAATCAAAACTAATCCTGATGAGTTTTGTTGTGTGATGCGTCTTTGGCATGGTTTGTTCAATTATTTTTTCTGGCTTAAGAATTTGATGTAAAGAAGATACCTAGATTAAAAAAAGTTTAAATGATATTAAGATGGTTATATGTCTCAGGTATTTAAAAAATTTCCTTTTCTCATTGAGCTTTTTTTTAATGGCTCTTTTATACTTCTTTTCTCCTTGAGAAGCGCAGATAAGATTCCTTTTCAGTTTCAGAGCGGTGAACTTAAGGACTATATAGAGACTGGAGCTTTTTTTATTCCAATCGTTATTGCTTTGGTTGTTTTCACGAACTATCTTGAAGCAGGTAGTCTTGAGGAGTTCGTTAGGAAATATGTTTTTTCCTTAGTTATTTTTGTTCCTCTAGTTATAACTTGGGGAGATGTTGAGTTTGCCTTCTGGTTATCCTCAGCCCATCTTTTATCTTCCGTACTGACTATTTATGATGATGATACCGATGAGGGAATTAGAAAACAGAGGCAGGGGTACGCCATCTTTCAAGGTATTAAGCTTAGACCTGCTCAGCTTGTTTTGTTTTCTTTTTCTGCAGTTATTCTTTTAGGGACTTTTCTACTTCTTTTACCTGTATCTCAGAAAGAAGGTGTAAATATGTCATTTATTGATGGGCTTTTTATGGCCACATCAGCGACATGTGTAACTGGTTTGACAACTTTTTCTTTAAATCAAAGTTTTAGTTTTTTTGGACAAATAGTTATTTTAATACTCATTCAAATTGGTGGGTTAAGTATTATGACTCTTTACTCATCGATGGCGATTTTACTTGGTAAGTCTCTAGGCGTAAAAGATCGGGTTATAATGCAGGATTTATTGGATATATCTAGCTTGGAAGACTTGCTCGCTATGGTAGGTAATATAGTTAAATATACTTTCTTCATTGAACTTTGGGGTGCTATTGTTCTTACATTAGCTTTTTATGATGAAGGGTTTGAATTTGGTAAGGCCCTTTATTACGGTATTTTCCATAGTATATCCGCTTTTTGTAATGCTGGATTTTCCTTATTTGACGACTCTTTAGAGAGTTATGCTGTTAACCCAACTGTTCATGGGACTATAGCATTTTTAATTATTTTAGGTGGGTTGGGCTTTATAGTTCTCAAAGAATTAAAGGAATTCATTGTTCTAAGGAGAAGTTTGGCCAGGCTTTCCCTTCATACTAAGGTAGTTTTATCAATTTCAATAGTGTTAACAGTGGTGGGGATGCTCTTTATCTTTTTTAGTGAGTTTTTAAATTCTTTTGATAAGTTTACTTTGTGGGAGAAGATACAGGTATCATTTTTTCAGTCTATCACAATGAGAACAGCGGGTTTTAATACCGTGCCTCTAACTAGTTTTTCTCCATTTACTATTTTTGGGATGGTATTTTTTATGTTTGTAGGAGCGAGCCCTGGATCAACTGGTGGTGGTATCAAAACGACAACTCTTGCGATTCTTTTTGCCGGTATTAGATCAACCTTGCTTGGAAGAAAAAAGGTTGGATTATTTGATCGGGTTATTCCTTCTCCTATGGTTGTAAGGGCCACTGCTTTAGCAGTCATATCCATAATCGTTACTTTAGTTTTCATACTTATCTTGATGTTAGCTGAGTCTGAAACGACCTCTTATTTACCAATCTTTTTTGAGGTGGTAAGTGCAGGAGGGACAGTAGGGTTAAGTTTAGGTGTAACTCCTTCCCTTTCTTTACTTGGGAAGTCTTTAATAGCCATTTTGATGTTAATAGGGCGAATCGGTCCTCTTACTCTAATACTCGCCGTAGCTCAGAGGGAAAAATTGCCTGGGGACATTGAGTATCCAGATGGAAAAATCATGATGGGTTAACGAGTTTTGCTTGAATATACAGAGAGGGAGTTTAAAGAATGATAGTCGCTGTTATAGGTTTGGGAACATTCGGGGCAAAAACTGCTGTAAGGCTCTTTGAAAAAGGAGCAGAGGTAATAGCTATTGATAAAGATGATCACCTTGTCGAAAAAATTAAGGATCGGGTGACTCACGCAGTTTCGCTAAATGTTACTGATGAACGTTCTCTTAGATCAGTTAACATATCAGATGTGGACGTCGCTATTGTAGGAATAGGTGATAACGTTGAAATGAGTGTTATGGCCGTTGCTATGTTAAGAAAACTAGGGGTTGGTAGGGTTATTGCTAGAGCTACAAGTGCACTTCATCAACACGTTCTTGAGGAAATCGGTGCAAGTGAGATTATTAAGGTTGAGGAAGAAATGGGAGAAATTATTGCCTCTCAAATTATTGCTCCACACGTATTGCAAAGGTATAACTTTGCTGCCGGTTATTCGATTGTTGAAGTTAGGCTAGGTAAAAAGTTCGAGGGGAAATCTTTAGTTGAGAGTAAAATCCGACAGAATTACAATCTAAATATAGTTGCTCTGCAGAAGAAAAGGCCTTATATAACAGATGAAGGGAAGTCAGCCTATAGAGTAGATATAAATGACTGTCCTATGCCGATGGATGTAATAGAGCCTAATGATGTTGTGGTGCTTGTTGGCTCTGAGAAAAACTTCAACAGATTATTCGGTGATTTGGAAGAAGCTTAATGTTTAGGGTCATGATTAGTTGGGAAGAGGGTCTAAGCACAGCGCTTTTGGAGTATTGAGTTGAATCTTTCTTTAAAAAAGAGAATTGCGATTAGTTTTATTATAGCTAACTTGGCTGTGTTAGTTCTTTCTTTTGTTGTTTTTCACTTCCTACATAACTTGAATACAAATATTGAAAGTATAACCAGTAAATCAATGAGGATTTCATCTCTTACAAATGAAGTCAGGCTTTCAACCCTACAAATTTTGGAGACTCAAGGGGTAATTCTCGTAAGTAAAAAACCATCAAAATCTTCTTTGAGTAGACTTAGAAATAAATTGAAAATAAGCAAGAATCAGCTGAAAGGTTTACTTGATGAGAAGTCTCAAGGTCAAAAAGAGCTTAGTGAATTGCTGGCTTATGTCACTTCCCTAGAAATTGTCTTAAAGAAGTCATCATCCTTTCACAAGAATATTGTAGGACTTAGAAAGAGTATTGGTGACTTTTTTGAAAAGATTTTAAATGTTTTTACAAAATTACAGGAGCTTCAAGACAATCAGTCGATGAAGCGTGATCAGCAAATTAGAGAGATTATTAAAGATACCAAAAAGAAAATGATGTTTACCCTGATCATTGGTTTTTTTGCCACAATTCTTCTTGGTTTTATTGTCCCAGGAAAGATTGCTCTACCCTTTAAAAAGATCAAGGATGCATTGAGAGAACTCCAGGAGTGTAACTTTGATGTTTCAATTTTTTATAATCAAGATGATGAGATTGGTGAGATTGCTCGTGAAATGAATAAAATGATACATAGTTTTAAAACGTTTGAAGAGCTTCGAATGAACAGAATTTCTTTGGAGAATAGGAAGTTTGATGCTCTTGCAAATATGGGTAAAAAGCCAGTTCTTGTAGCTAACGCAGATAACAAAATCATTTATATGAACGGTTCGCTATATAATCTTATGAGGGTTCAATCAGAGGATGTTATTGGAAAGGTTATGGATGAAACTCTCGTGCCAAAGAGCATTATAGAGTGTTATAAAATGGCCATAAAAAGGCGTTCAAAGATTGAAAATATGAAAGTTGTTATTCCTGCGAAACCGAAGGTTGATGGTGAAGAAGAATCGGGGCTTAGCGTTGAAATTGTCGAAGTTGAGGTTGAAAAAGAGGGAAAAGAGAAGGAAATAGAGTTGCAAGAAGTTGTTTTTTCAGGTTATGGGAATGTCATTCCAATTCGTGGAAAAGAAAGTTCCCTTGATTACTACCTTATGGTACTTTCCACCGAAATGTTTGTTTGAGTCTCAATTGAGTTTAGGCAAACACCATCTATCTTGAATTGGGTTTTTTTTTATGGATATTACAAAAATAAGAAATTTTTCTATTATTGCCCATATCGATCACGGCAAGTCGACTCTAGCCGATAGGTTAATGGAGAAAACTAATACTGTTTCCCAGAGAGAGTCCGAAGACCGCCTTTTAGATAATATGGATATTGAAAAGGAGCGGGGTATAACCATTAAGGCTCAGACTGTAAGGATCACTTACAAGTCTAAAAAAGATGGAGAAACTTATTTTTTAAACCTTTTGGACACTCCAGGTCACGTCGATTTTTCTTATGAAGTAAGCCGTTCCTTGGCTTCTTGTGATGGAGCTTTGCTTGTTGTGGATGCTTCGCAAGGGGTAGAGGCTCAAACATTAGCAAATGTTTACATGGCTATTGAAAATGATGTCGAAGTTCTACCAGTTCTGAATAAAATAGACCTACCTCATGCTGACTCTGATAGGGTTAAAGAGGAAATTGAGGAGATCATTGGAATTGATGCGAGCGATGCTAACGAAGTTTCAGCTAAGTCTGGTTTAGGTATTGAAGGCCTTCTTGAAACAATTGTTGAGAGAGTCCCTTCCCCTCAAGGCTCTTCAGATAATCCTCTTCAAGCTCTCATATTTGATTCATGGTTTGATCCGTATCAAGGAGTAATCGTACTGGTGAGAGTCTTTGAGGGAAAAATAAATATAAAAGATAAGATTACATTTAAGTACTCCGATCAAACCTATGAGGTCCTAAAGTTAGCTGTAAATAATCCCTTCTTTAATGAAGTCAAAGAATTAGGAGCAGGTGAAGTAGGGATGATTATTTGTGGAATCAAGACCATTCGGGATGTGAGTGTTGGAGATACAATTATAAGTTCAAAGAGTAAGGATAAAACCCCTGCACTTGAAGGTTTTAAAGAAATTAAGCAGATGGTTTTCTGCGGAATTTTTCCAGTTGACTCTGTTGATTATGAAATTTTAAAGGACTCTTTGGAAAAATTGGCCCTTAACGACAGCTCTTTTAGCTATGAACCCGAGAACTCGACTGCTCTGGGTCTTGGTTTTAGATGTGGCTTTTTGGGTTTATTACACATGAATATTATACAAGAGAGGTTAGAAAGAGAGTTTGAGCTAAACCTAATTTCAACAGCCCCCTCATGTAGTTACAAAGTCAGAACTTCAAAGGGTGAAGAGCTTGTTATAGATAATCCATCAGAACTGCCTGATATATCATTGATAGAATCAATAAGTGAACCAATGGTAGAAATCTCAATCCATCTACCAAATGAGTTTGTTGGTAAGATTATTAAGCTATGTACTGAAAGAAGGGGTGAGCAAAAACAAATAAAGTATATTACTACGGATAGGGTACAGTTAATTTATAACCTACCTCTAAGTGAAATGGTTTTTGATTTTTATGATAAGCTGAAGGGCTTAAGTAAAGGTTATGCAAGCATGGATTATGAAGTTATAGGTTATCAAGAATCTGACTTAGTGAAGCTTGATATCCTCCTTAATGGAGATAGTGTGGATGCTCTTTCTTTGATAACCCACAGGCAAAGTGCACAATTTAAGGGAAGGGCTTTAACTTCTAAACTTCAAAAGCTTATTAACCGTCAACAGTTCGATATTGCTATCCAGGCAGCAGTTGGCGCCAAAATCTTAGCGAGGGAAACGGTTAAGGCTTTGAGAAAAAATGTTCTTGCGAAGTGTTATGG
>MDTD01096200.1_pt1 | contig 22658 bp, 23 predicted proteins | sample 811221 | NCBI WGS metagenome assembly MDTD01 (sample SAMN05326646, study PRJNA326480) | marine metagenome | isolation source: seawater | place: Pacific Ocean: South West | collected 2011 | reverse complement strand
GTCGACCGGCACCGGCGTGGCCGGGCCCGGTCGACCGCCGGTCTCGGTCCTAGAGGTAGTCCAGCAGGGTCAGGCGGGAGATCTGCTGCACGGCGGAATAGGTCGCCTCCAGCTGCACCATCTCCTCCCGCAGGCGGATCGCGGCCTCGGTATCGTCCACGTCCTCGACCCGCATCACCGTGTTCTGGCTGATATTCTTGATGTTGTAGAAGTTGTTCTTGATCTCATCGAGCGTCTTGTTGGTCGTCGACAGGCTGGTCCGCATCTCGGTGAAGCTGCGGTAGTTGCCGGTCGAGCCGTTGATCGCGTTGTTGATGTGGTTGCGCGCCGTGTCCACGTCGGTCTGCGCCGGCGTCGGGTAGAGTGCGGTGTTGCTGATATCGGCCAGCGAGACCAGGGCGGTCAGCATCTCCTGGAAGGAATTGGTGACGTTCGCCGCGCCGTTGTTGTTGGTCGCCGTGTACTGGACGGTGACCTGCAGGCTCTCGTTCACCTGCACCCGGGTGTCGGTATCGGCGCCGGTGGCGTTGATCTGGAAGCGGTAGCCGGCGTTCGACAGGGCGCCGTCGGCGGCCGGGCTGCCGAAGATCGTCTGCCCGGTCGGGTTCGCCGGATCGGGCACCGGGCCGGTGCCGGGCTCGTAGATCGTCACCGGCGGGGTGCCGGTCGCGGTCCCGCCGAACAGGTAGCGGGTGGAATCCTGCGCGTTCATCAGGTCGGCGAACAGCGCCAGGAAGTTCTGCGACTGCTCGCCCACCAGGTCGTAGTTCACCGGCGTGATGTTGGTGATCTGCTTCATCTGCTCGGCGATGTCCTGCATGCCGCCGAGATTGGCCTCGCTGAGCTCCAGCCGCGCTTCCGCGGTGACGATGTTCTCCTCGTAGCGCTTGATCTTCGCCAGCTCGTTTTCCGCGGCCAGCAGGGCCGGCACCTCGCGGCTGATGCCCGAGTAGTTCTGGGACTTCTTGCCGCTGGTGATCTGCGTCTCCAGGTCCGCAAGGCGCATCTGCGCGGTGCGGATCTGGAACAGCTGCAGGTTGTTCTGGGCGATATTGCTGAGGCGATTGATGGGCATGGTCTACCTCACCGTCCCGCGATGCTGATCAGGGTGTCCAGCATTTCCGATGTCACCTGGATCAGGCGGCCGGCGGCGGAGAACGATTTCTGGAACTGCAGCATCTGGGCCAGTTCCTCGTCGATGTTCACGCCGCTGACGGCACCGACCCGCTGCTCCAGGCTGTTGGTCACGTATTCCTGCTGCTTGTAGGTCAGCTCTGTGTTGCTGGTGGCGAGCGACTGCCGCTCGATGATCGCGTTGCCGTATTCGACGAAGCCGACCGTGACTGCGCCGACGCCGTTGGTGACGGCGGCGAAGGCGTAGTTGGCGTTGACTGCGGTGTTCAGGTCGTCGGCGGCCGTGATGTCGTTCAGCAGGCTGGCATCCGCCACCAGGTCGGGATGGACCTGGATGTTGTAGGCGGAGACCGGGTCCGCCGGGACATAGGTCGCGAAGAAGTGGTTGCTGTCGTCCTGCACGCCGCCGCTGGTGTCCGTTGTCGCCAGGCTGGTGGAGGTGATGTTGGCGAACAGGGTGGTGGCGATCCGGTTCAATTCGTTCTGCCGCGCCACCAGGTCGACGTCGCGGGCCTGCAGGTGGGCGGCGATCGCGCCCTGGCCGTTGCGCAGTTCCGAGGTCACGTCGATGCCGTCGATGGTGATCGCGTTGAACACCGTGGCGGCGTTGACGTTGGTCAGGGTCGTGGTGGTCAGCGGATGGGTGACGGTGTTGTCGACCAGGGTGCGGCCGATGGCCGTGGTCACCACCATGTTGCCGTCGCCGGACTCGCGGACCTTCACGTCCATGTACTTGGCGATCTCGTCGACATAGTTGGCGCGCTGGTCCTGCAGCGCGTTGGAGTCCTGGTTCTGCGCATTGGCGCGGATCACCTGCTCGTTGATCGAGGCGATCTGGTCGAGGAGGGAGTTCACCCGCTCCACGATGGAGCCGATCTCCCGCTCCGCATCGCCGCGCAGGTCCTGGATCGCCGCGCTCTCGGTGTTCAGCCGGTTCGCCAGGCGGATGCCGTCCTGCAGCGTCTGCTCCCGCAGGCCCTGGTTCTCCGGCGCGGTCTCCAGCGCGGTCAGGCTGGAGCGGAAGTCGGTGATCGTGTTGGCGATGGAATTGTCGGCACCGGGCTGGCCGTACATCTGCTCGACGCTCTCGGCATATTGCAGGCCGATGCGCAGCTTCTCGATCGTGGAATTGGCCAGCCGGTAGTCCGCGTTCAGATACTCGTCGACCTCGCGCACGATGTCGGCGATCTTCACGCCACGGCCGAAATTGCTGACCGTCACCGATTCCAGCGCCACCGTCCTGCGGGTGTAGCCGGGGGTGTTGGCGTTGGCGATGTTGTTGGAAATGACGTCCATGGCCTGCTGCGAGGTGCGCAGGCCGCTGAGCGCGTTGCCGATGGCGATCGACAGGGTCATGGTGGCTGCTCCGTCCGGCCGTTCCTACAGCCGCGTGTCCTGGAAGATCGCGGAACCCTGGCGCTTGTCGGCGCCATAGGCGGCACTGGTGCGCGCGTTGGCACCGTAGGTGGTCGCCGCGGGACGGCGGTCCTGGGCGGCCTTCGCGATCGCGTTCATCAGGATCTGGCTGGCTTCGTGGGCGCCGCGCACGGCGTTCTCGTTGTCCTGGGTGGCGACCTTCATGCGTTCCGTCGCCTGCCGCAGGGCATCCTTCTCGCGGCCCGGCAGGCCGCTCAGGGCGGCGGGGTTCTTCTGCATCTTCCACAGCAGGGTGGCGTAGTTGTTGGCGAGGCCGATCTTGCGGGCGCTGAGCTCGCCGAAGCGGTCCATGTCCATGCTGCGCAGGGCGTCGGTCTCCGCCTCCATCGCGCGTGTCAGGTCCTCGGTCAGCGACAGCAGGTCGGTCACCGGCAGCGAGAAGTTGCTGTGCTGCTGCGCCGTCTGCGGCGCCTCGGCGGGGGCCGGCTCGGCCACCGCCGGCTCGGCGCCGCGGGCGGCACGGGTCATCGGCTTCAGGTCCAGAAGCATGCCGGCAAAGGCGGCCGCGGGATTCTCGTCCTTGGTCTGCGCAGTCATGGTCGGTCCTCTACTTCGCGGCCGCGGCGCCCTGCAGGTGCAGGATCTGCTGGTACACCTGGTTGGCGATGCCGATGCCGCCCGCCTGGGCGATCGACTTGCCGTATTCCTGGTTCATCATCTGCTGCCAGCTCTGCTCGGCGGAGCCGCCGCCGAACGGCGCCTCCGCCTCGGTGCCGGTGAACATGTGCGACACCATCTGGGCGATGAAGACGGACTCGAACTCCACCGCCTGCCGCCAGGCCGGGTCGTTCGGGGCCGGCCGCTGGCCGCCGCGGGTCCGGGCGTTCTCAGCCAAGGCGTCGGCGAAGCGGGCACCGGCGGCGGTGTCGGCGGGGGCGGGGCGGGCCTCCTGCGGGTACAGGATCGTCGGGCCGGCATTGGGGGTGAGGTCGATCATCGCCGTCGGCTCCTAGATCACTTCGATATCGGCCTGCAGCGCGCCCGCCGCCTTGATGGCCTCGAGGATGGAGATCATGTCGCGCGGGCCGACGCCGAGGGCGTTCAGGCCGTCGACCAGCTGCTGCAGGGTCACGCCGGCCTGCACCACCGTCAGCTTGTCGGTGCCGTCCTGGGTGATGTCGATCTGGGTGCGCGGCACCACGACGGTGGTGGCGCCGCCGCTGATCTGGCCCTGCTGCGGCTGGATCGCGTCCAGGCCCGTGCCGGGGACGGCGGTGGTGGTGCTGTCGAACACCACGTTGCCGGAAGAGTCGCGGACCGGGCTGCCGTCGGGATTGATGCGCGGCGTCTGCACCTGGCCGGTGGCGTTCGCCTGGCCCTGGATGCCGGCGATGCCCTGCACCACGCCGGGGCCCGGCGCGAAGGGATTGGGCTGGGAGACCTGCGGCGTCTCGGTGATGCGGATCGTCAGGTTGCCCTGGGCGATCGCGACCGTGTCCACACGGACCGCGGCGCCCATCACGATGACGCCTGTGGCCTCGTTGACGACGACCTTCGCGGGCGAGTCCGTGGTGACCTGCAGCTGCTCGATGGCGACCATCATCCCGACCAGGTCGGTGCGCTCCCCCGGCGGCACGTCCAGGGAGACGGTGGAGGGGTCCAGCGCGCGGGCATTGGCGCCGGCGAGGGCGGCGTTCACCGCTTCGGCAATCCGCCGCGCGGTGGTCAGGTCGGGGTTGCGCAGCGACAGCCGCAGGCCGGGCAGGCTGGCCAGGTCGAAGCCGACCTCGCGCTCCACGATGGCGCCGTTGGGGATGCGGCCGGAGGTGGGGACGTTCTGGGTGACGGTCTGCCCCTGGCCCTGGGCGGAATAGCCGCCGACGGTGACGGGACCCTGGGCGACGGCATAGACCTCGCCGTCGGCGCCGATCAGCGGGGTCACCAGCAGGTTGCCGCCCATCAGGCTGTCGGCATCGCCCAGGGAGGCGACGTTGATGTCGATGCGCTGGCCGTTGCGGGCGAAGGGCGGCAGGTTGGCGGTCACCATCACCGTGGCCGTGTTGTCGGTCTGGAAATTGGTGTTGCCGCGGATGTTCACGCCCATCCGCTCCAGCATGTTCTCCAGGCTCTGGCGGGTGAACGGCGCATTGCGCAGGCTGTCGCCGGAGCCGTTCAGGCCGACCACCAGGCCGTAGCCGATCAGCATGTTCTCGCGGATGCCGTCGAAGTCGGTGATGTCCTTGACCCGGGTCGTCGCGGCGCCGGCCGGCAGGGCCATCGCCAGGACCAGCAGTCCCGCCGCCAGGGCGGCGATGCGGCGGACAGGCCTGCGGCCTGCGGCTTCGGTCTCGGCGGTTCTGGATGCGATGCGCGTCATTGCCCGTTCGTCTCTTTCGCTTCTGGTCGCTCTGCCGGGGCGGCCGGTTCTCCGGCTGCTGGACGACCCGGCAGGAATGGCCCTGCACTAGAGCTGTCGGTCCTCCCGTTGCCAGTGTCGTGCCACATGGCAAGCATTTGATTTTATTGAGATATGGGCGAATCGGAGCGGCAGGAACGGCCGCCTTACGGCACCTTTTTCCGGGGCCGGCGGCAAATTCGCGCGGGCGTCGTGCTGCAGCGCGCGGGACGGCCGCGCCCGCGGGCCGGCATTGCCAGATCGGTGTGCAGGCCATACCTGTTGGGCAATAGGTATGCGACGGGGCCGGTATGTCTAAGGTGCCCGGTGCCGTGCTATAGGTTGGCTCGAATGATTCGGCGAATGGTGACCCAGGCATGAAAATTGAGGGCCCAGGACCGCTGCGGCCGTCGAGCAACCGGCCGTCCAAGGGGTCAAGCAAGAGCGGCTCATCGAGCTTCGCCGACAGCCTGGGCGGGACCGGCAAGGGTGCGCAGTCGGTGGCCGGCGGCGCACCGATCACCCAGGTCGATGCCCTGCTGTCGCTGCAGGAGGTGCCCGATTCCCTGGAACGTCGGAAGCGCCATGTGAAGCGCGGCTTCGACCTGCTGGAGCGGCTGGAGGTGATCCGCGACGCGCTCCTGACCGGCCAGTTGCCCCTGAACCGCCTCGACGATCTGGCCACGGCGCTGCGCAAGCAGCGCGAAGCGGTGGATGATCCCCGGCTGAAGGAGATCATCGAGGAGATCGAGCTGCGCTGCGCGGTGGAACTGGCGAAGCTCGGCCGCTAGCACCGCAGGCGATTCCCGCGGGATCCCCAGGCTTTCCGGCAGAAACACCCGCTCCGCGGGCGGCTTCGTCATGCTTCGACCGCCCGGCTCCCCCTGGAACGGGCGATGTCGCGGCGGGATGATTCTGACGGCTTGCCCGATGGGGGGGGGCTCCATATACTCCGCGCCGCTTGGCGTCCGGGCCCCCGCGGGACGGCGTTCTTCCCGGGGCCAGAGGCCTAGTGTCGGAGTGCGTTATGGGTATCGAATTGCCGGTCGATTATCGTCCCTCGGAATCCGAACCGTTCATGAATCCGCGGATGCAGCAGTACTTCCGTCAGAAGCTGTTGGACTGGCGGGCGCAGATCCTTCGCGAAAGCAACCAGACCCTGCAGCACCTGCAGGAAGACACGGTGCAGGAGCCCGATATCGCCGACCGGGCCTCCACCGAGTCGGAACGCGCCCTGGAACTGCGCACCCGCGACCGCCAGCGCAAGCTGATCGCCAAAATCGATGCGGCGATGCGGCGCCTGGACGAGGGCGAGTACGGCTATTGCGAGGAGACCGGCGAGCCGATCTCCATCAAGCGCCTGGAGGCGCGGCCGATTGCCACCCTGTCGCTGGAGGCGCAGGAGCGGCACGAGCGGCGGGAACGCACGCACCGCGACGACTGACCGCGCCACCCGGAAACCTGTGTCTGCGGCGGCGGTTCGGCCGCCGGGAAGCGCGGTAAGGGCGCGTCAGTCGACCAGCCGGCCGAAACGCAGCGCCGTGGTGCCGGGGGCCGCTCCCGGCGTCGGCATCACCGGCACGCAATCGTCATAAGGTGTCACCACCGGCGTGCCGTCGTTCCAGCCGATCACCGTCCCCGCCCGGGCGATCGGCTGCATCCCCACGATCGCATCTGCCATCCGGAACCGCGCGCCCGCCGTGACCAGGCCGGTCACCCGGACCAGCTGCTGCCGCGGCGGCGGCGGCAGGGCACGCCCGGCCAGCCGTTCCGCCTGCGCCCTGTCGATCATGTCCAGCGCAAGAAGGAACCGCAGCGTCGCTTCCTCCGCCAGGTCGATCGCGGCCGGTGCCAGATGCTGCCCGCATTCGATCAGGACTGCGGCGTCAGCCGGCTGCGGATCGGCGAAGCGGCCATAGTCGCGCATGCGCGGTCCCGCCGGATGGCCGGGGTCGCTGACGATGCAGGCCGGCACGCCGATCGCCCTGGCCAGTTCGGCGCCCTTGTCGAGGTCGCCCGAGAGCGCGACAGGGGCGTCCTGGCTCTGCATCGAATGCAGGTCCAGCAGCTGCTCCGCATCCTCCAGCAGGCAGCGCACCTGCCGCGCGCGCGCCAGTTCCCGGCTGCTGCGATCGCCGTTCAGCACCGCCGGATCCCAGACCCGGTTCATGTCCTCGTCCAGGAAGCGGCGCGGGGGTTCGGCCCGGTAGGCCTCGACATTCATGAAGACGACGGCAAGGCGGCCGCGGACCGGCTTCAGGCCCCGCTGCAGCAGTCCGTCGAGTGCGATCGCGCCGCAGATCTCGTTGCCGTGCACGAGGGCCGAGACCATCGCCCGTGGGCCGTCGCGTCCGGCATCCAGGACGACGGCGTAGGGCACGCCGTCCGTGCCGCCGGCATAGCGGGTGAGACTGGGCAGGGGGTGGGATCGACCGGCAGGCCGGTCGGTGTCGGAGTAGGCAGTCATCGGACAAGGATAGCGTCTTGCGGGCGAAAAGGGACTGCCGCAAGTGGCCGCGCCCGAGGGACAGGCCGGCGGCCGGGAAAGAAAGCCGGCCCCGAAAGAAAGAGGGCCCCGAAAGAAAGAGGGCCGGGAAATCCCGGCCCTCCCTCGTCAGGCAGATGCGGCCCCGGTCGCCATGGGGGTCACCACGGGAAGATGATATCGAACAACTGCTGCCCGTAGCGGGGTTGCTGCACATCGGAGATGACGCCGCGTCCGCCGTACGAAAGCCGTGCCTCGGCGATCTTGGTATGGGGCACCGCATTGCCGGCTGTGATGTCTTCCGGCCGCACGATGCCGGTGATCAGGAGCTCGCGCACCTCGTAGTTCACGCGCAGCTCCTGCCGGCCCATGATCACCAGGTTCCCGTTCGGCAGGACCTGGGTGACGATCGCCGCGACGGAGAGGTTGATGGTTTCCTCCCGGTCGATGGTGCCGGAGCCGGAGGAGGCGGAGTTGGAGCCCAGCTCTGCCAGGTTGTCCGGATCGGCATTGGGGTTGTTGCCCGGCAGGCGGCCGACGACGCTGGGGATGTCGTAGCCGAAGAACTGCGGGACCGAGAGCCCCTCGCTGCCCGTGCGGTTGCGGGTCGTGGAGTTCTCGAACTGCGCGCTCTCGTCGATGTTCACGGTGACCGTCAGCAGGTCGCCCACCCGGTTCGCCCGCTGGTCCTTGAAGAAGGCCCGGCTGCCCGGCCGCCACAGGGAGTTCGGGGCATGGGCCACCGCCTCCGGACGCGGCATCGGCAGGCTGACCGGCTTGTAGCCCTGCTTCTCGGTCGGGTTCTCGATCTGGGCCAGCTGCGGCTCCTCGCCGATCCGGCTGATCCGGTCGATGGCATTGCAGGCGCCGAGCCCCAGGCAGATGCCGGCAATGCCGGCGAACCGGAGCAGGCGGGCGGCAGTGAGGGTGGGCAGGGTGGTGGTCATCTCTTCTGATCTTTCGCTTGAGCGAGGCAGGCCGTCAGTCGGTGGTTGCGGGCTGCGGTCGAGTTCTTCGTCGGTCGTTTCCGTGGCGCGCCGCCTCAGCCGGAGGTGTGGCGTGCATTGGCCAGGCCGGCATTGGCGGGCGTCACGAAGCCGTTGCCGACCATGTGGACCTCGCCGGGGCCGACGATGATGCCGCGGACGACCCGCTTGCTGCGCATGTTGCGGACGCCGATCACCTCGCCGCGGGCGCCGGATTCCAGGGCCTGCCCGGTGGTGGTCAGCAGCATGCCGCCGTTGTTGACGACCATGGTGACCATGTCGTTCCGCGCGACGTCCTGCGGCACGATGATGTCGTTGGCGCGGACATGGCGGCCGGCGGCCACGACCCGGCGCGGCGTGCGGCCGATCAGGTCCTCTGCCTCGGTGATGATGTTGGCGGGCACCCGGTCGGCGCGCACCTTGCGGTAGGTGATGTCGGCGGCGGCGATCACCTCGCCGGCTTCCATGCGGGTGCGCAGCACCGGCAGGTCCGCCATCTCGGTGACCATGCCGGTCAGCCGCAGGGGCCGCGTCTGCGTCCCGTGGGACAGCCGGACGACGGCATCGAAGCGGCCGGTATCGGCGCGGAAGTCCAGGCTCTCGACCTGCGGGTCGACGACCGTGTCGAGCGAGACGAAGGTGTCGCGCACCCGGCCGTTCAGGTAGATTTCGTGATCGCCGTCGGCGAGCTGCGGCTGCAGGGCGTCCAGGATCACCCGTGTCAGTTCGCTCTGCTCCACCAGGCGGCCGCGGCGGGTCACCTCGATGCTGCGGGTCTGCGCGAAGGGCGTCCATTCCAGGCCGTGCATCTGCGCGACCCGGGCGACCGAGCCGGTGCGGATGCGGCCCTGCTGGCCGGGATCCGGCGACCGGGCGACGGGCACCTCGTAGAGATGCTCCGGCACGCCGACCAGCATGTCGCCGAGGGTGACCATCGGGCCGTCCACGGTGATGTCGCCGCGCAGGTAGATGACCTCCGCGGGGGGCTGCGCCGGGTCCGCGGTAGCGGTCGTGTCGGCGGCGGCATCCGCGGCGTTGGCCAGGGCGGTCGCCGCGATCAGGGCGGCGAGCAGGCCGAGGCCGGCATGCATCACGAGCTTGGAAATCCTGGCGGTCATCGGGGAACCTCGTTCAGCGCAGCTGACTGGTCTGGGCCATCATCTCGTCGGAGGTCGAGATGACCCGGCTGTTCATTTCATAGGCCCGCTGGGCCTTGATCAGGTTGGTGATCTCCTGCACCGGGTTCACGTTGGAGGTCTCCAGATAGCCCTGCCGCAGGCCGCCGAAGCCCTGGGAACCCGGTGTGCCGGTGGTCGGCGTGCCGGAGGCCGCCGTCTCCAGGAACAGGTTGTCGCCCTGCGATTCCAGGCCGGCATCGTTGAAGAAGATCGCCAGGTTGATCTGGCCGACGACGCTCTCCGTCACCGAGCCGGGCACCTTCACCGACACTTCGCCGGTGGGATTGATGCTGATCGCGGTGGCGTTCTGCGGGATGGTGATGCCCGGCTGCAGGGTGTAGCCGTCCTGCGTCACGATCTGGCCGGCGGAGGAGACGGCGAAGGTGCCAGCCCGCGTATAGGCGGTGGAACCGTCCGGCAGGGTGATCTGGAAGAAGCCGCGGCCATTGATCGCCAGGTCCAGCGAATTGTCGGTCATCTCCAGGTTGCCCTGTTCGAAGATCCGGTAGACCGCCGCGGTGCGCACGCCGACGCCGATCTGGATGCCGGCGGGCACCACGGTGCCGGTGTCGGAGGACTGCGAGCCGGAGCGGCGCAGGTTCTGGTACAGCAGGTCCTGGAACTCCGCGCGCTGCCGCTTGAAGCCGGTCGTCGTCATGTTCGCGATATTGTTCGAAATGACTTCGACGTTGAGCTGCTGGGCCAGCATTCCGGTGCTGCCGATGCTCAAGGAACGCATGCTTCTACTCCCTTAACGAGGCGTCTGGCCGATCAGACCGGCTGGCCGATCCGCGAGATCGACTTGCGATCCAGCGAATCGTTGCGGTCGATCATCTGCTGCGTCGACTGGTACTGGCGCAGCAGGCCCATCATCTTGGTCATCTCGGTGATCGCGTTGACGTTCGACCCTTCCAGCGCGTACTGGGTCAGGACGAAGTCCTCCGCGGGCACGGGGGCGAGTTCGGTGGTGTAGAGGCCGGCGCCGATGCTGCGCAGCTCGCGCTCGTCCTCGAAGGTCACGATGTCCAGGCGGCCCACCTCCAGGCCGCTGGCATCGGTGATGACCCCGGCAGCGTCGATGCTCGGGCGGTCGGTCTGGTCCTCGATCACGATCGGCTGGCCGTTGTCGCCCAGCACCGGGAAGCCGCTGACATGGGTCAGCTCACCGTCCGCATTCAGGGTGAAGGCACCGTTGCGGCTGTAGAGCTCGCCGTCGGGCCCGGCCAGCGCGAAATAGCCGTCGCCCTCGATCGCCACGTCCAGCGGCCGCAGGGTCGGCGTGATCGGCCCGTTGGTCAGGTCGCGCAGCATGCCGAAGTCGCGGACATAGGAGGTGGGCTCCTTGTCCTGCGGCCGCTCGATATACTCCTCGAACAGGACCTGCTCGCCCTTGAAGCCTGTCGTGTTCATGTTGGCGACGTTGTTCGCCACGATATCCATCTGCCGGCGCAGGGCGGTCATCCGCGACAATGCGATGTAGATCGTGTTTTCCATCTCGGCTCCGCGCCGGTGGTCCCGGCGGCTCTCTGATTGCCATGTCCGACCCGCTCGGGGCCGCTGATGCGCCTCTATATGCAGGCGGCGTGCCAGAAAAATATCTTATCGAAATCAATAGGTTATAGGCATTCTTCGGGCTGCCCGGCAGTTCCAGCCGGGCAGCTCCCGACCGGCCGCGGGACGGCGAATCGATGCGCCGTGCAATTCTTGCCCTCCAGCCCCGGAGCGGAGCGGCGACGGCCAGTCGGACCGCCCGGCAGCCGCGCCGCCGTGACAGAGACGGCGCGCGATTTATGTGGTACAAGCCATTGATTTCCGCGGAAGAATCTCTGCGGGCTCGCGGGTCGGATGAACCGTCCCGGGCGCGGGGCGGCAAAGGCTGCCGCTGGCGGGGCCGGTGGTCGCCGCAGGATCCGCCGGGAACGGGATCCGCCGGGGCAGGGTGGTCGCGGGCAGGGCGGCGGTTGCGCCGGCCGTCCCGCCGGAGAGTCAGTCGGAGCAGAAGTGATGGCGGACGTCGAAGACGACGACGGCACCGAACAGGGTCAGGCGAAAAAGAAGTGGAGCGGCAAGCGCCTCGTGCTGCTTGTCGTGCTGCCGCTGGTCGTGGTCGGCGGTCTGGCCGGCGCGTTCGTGGCCGGCGTGTTCGACGGTTTGTTGGGCGGCGGCAAGGAAGAGGAACAGGCCGCCGCGGAACTGCCGCCGGACGATCCGAACCGGCCCGTGGTATTCTATGACCTGCCTGAAATCCTCGTGAACCTGAATGCCGGCGGCCGCCAGACCTCCTATCTGAAGCTGCGCGTGGCGCTGGAACTGGACGACCCGACGGCGCTGCCCAACCTGGAGCGGCTGGTGCCCAGGGTGATGGACAATTTCCAGATCTATCTTCGGGAGCTGCGGCCCGAGGACGTGTCCGGTTCGGCCGGCCTGTACCGGATCAAGGAAGAGCTGCTGTACCGCATCAACACCGCGGTGCGGCCGATCAAGGTCAACGACGTCCTCTTTAAGGAGATGATCGTACAATCCTGACAGGATCCCGCCGGAAGGGCGGGAACGCAGCGGGTGCACGAATGGCGGATGGTGACGACGACGACGTCGACCAGGAGGCAATGGCTGCCGAATGGGAGCAGATGGCCGGCGGCGGCGATGGCGATCAGGACGCCATGGCCGCCGAATGGGAGGCCATGGCCGACGGCGACGACGACGATGACGATATGGGCGGGGGGCAGTCGACCCGCATCCTGAACCAGGACGAGATCGACTCCCTTCTCGGCTTCGACGCGTCGACCGATTCCGACGGCGACAAGTCCGGCGTCCGCGCGCTCATCAACAGCGCGATGGTGTCCTACGAACGCCTGCCGATGCTGGAGGTGGTGTTCGACCGCCTGGTGCGGCTGATGACCACCTCGCTGCGGAACTTCACCTCCGACAATGTCGAGGTCTCGCTCGACAACATCACTGCGATCCGCTTCGGCGACTATCTGAATTCGATCCCGCTGCCGGCGATCCTGTCGGTGTTCCGTGCCGAGCAGTGGGACAATTACGGCCTGCTGACGGTCGACAGCTCGCTGATCTATTCCATCGTCGACGTCCTGCTGGGCGGCCGCCGCGGCACGGCGGCGATGCGGATCGAGGGCCGTCCCTACACCACGATCGAGCGGAACCTCGTGGAGCGGATGGTCAACGTGGTGCTCGACGACATGGAAGCCGCGTTCGAGCCGCTGTCGAAGGTCGACTTCAACTACGACCGGATCGAGACCAATCCCCGCTTCGCGACGATCGCGCGGCCGGCGAACGCCGCGATCGTGGCACGGCTGCGGGTCGACATGGAGGATCGCGGCGGGCGGCTGGAACTGCTGCTGCCCTATGCCACCCTGGAGCCGGTGCGCGAGATCCTGCTGCAGATGTTCATGGGCGAAAAATTCGGCCGTGATTCGATCTGGGAAAACCATTTGGCAACAGAACTCTGGTCCACTGACGTCGATATCGAAGCCGTTCTGGAGGAACAGGTGATGACCCTGGGGCAGGTGATGAACCTCAAGGTCGGAACGACGGTCCTGTTGAACGCCACCCCCGATGCCGTGGTCGAACTCCGGTGCGGCGGTGTACCCATGGTTGCCGGGCGCATGGGGCGCGTCGGCCAGCATATCGCCATCCGGGTCGACCACCGGCTGAAGCGCAACGGACATCCGGCGTCAACATCATGAGCCTTTCCCTATCATGAGCTTCTCTCTGGCCCTCGACATCATCCTGGTGCTGCTGCTGGCCGTGACCATCGCCTATTGCGTCCTCCTCAATCGGAGGCTGCAGGTGATGCGGTCGGCACAGTCGGAAATGATCAACCTGATCCAGGAATTCGATCGCGCGACAGTGCAGGCGAAGACGGGCATTGCCGATCTGCGCCAGGCCGGCGGCGAGATCGCGACCCGGCTGCAGGAACAGGTGAAGCGCGCCCAGGCCCTGTCGGAGGACCTGTCCTTCATGATCGATGCGGGCGACCGCATGGCGGAGAAGCTGGACGGCCGGATGCAGTCGGCGCGCCGCGCCGCCAGCCCGACCGCATCCGGCGCGGATCCGCGCGGCGTGGGCGAGAACGTGGTGGAAGGCGAGAAGCCCGCGACCCCGCGGTCCGAGGCCGAGAATGAGCTGCTGCAGGCTCTGCGGCGGGTGAAGTGACGCAATCGACCGGGCGCGGCGGCGCTGCGCAAGCGGCGGCACCGGCCGTCGGAAGGCAAATCGGACCGCGGGCGCAAGACGGCCCGGCGGCCCGGGAACAGGCAGAACCATGCTCAATGTCGTGAGGATCATTCCGGTAACCATCGTGGCGGCGCTCATCCTGCTGGGCGTCAAGGTCGGCGATGTCTGGAGCGGGCTTGAGCAGGCGATCATCGCCGCGCCGGCGACGCCGGCGCCGGCCGCGCGCGGCACGATGGCCGATGCTGCTTCCGACGGCGGCACCGCGCCTGCCGGTGCCGCAGCCCAGCAGGCGGATATCGCCGCGGCGGGCGGCCAGGACGGGACCCCGGCCGGGGATCAGGCGGCACGGCGTTTTGCGCTGTCGGCTAGTGCGAATGCGGAGGAAGCCGCCGGCGCCGGGGGCCAGGCGCGCAAGGCGGTGATCAACTCCGCCCAGGCACAGACCGCGCAGGCACAGACCGAGGATGCCGGGCGTGACGGCGGCGAGGGCGGGCCGGATGTGCCGGCGGCGCCCACCGCGCAGGGCGGCGCGGTGTCGGCTGCAGCGGGCGGCGGCGGCGCGACGGAAGGGGGCGGCACGTCCTCGGGCTCGCCGGCGGAATTCTCCCAGGCCGAGATCGAACTGCTGCAGAATCTGGCGCGCCGGCGGGACGAACTGGATGCCCGCGAACGCCAGATCGAGATGCGGGAGAATCTGCTGGCAGCGACGGAGAAACGCATCGACGAACGGATCGCCGAGCTGCGCCGGATCGAGAGCCAGATCGATTCGCTGCTGATCAAGTACGACGAGCAGCGCCAGCGGCAGATCGATTCCCTGGTGAAGATCTACCAGAACATGAAGCCGAAGGATGCCGCCCGGATCTTCGAACGGCTGGACATGAATGTCCTGCTGGAGGTGGCCGAGAACATGAAGAGCCGGTCTCTGGCGCCCATCCTGGCGGAGATGGATGCAAACCGGGCGCAGAAGGTGACTGTCGAACTGGCCACCCGGCGGCAGTTGCCCGGCACGAACTGACCGGCGGGCGGCCGCCGCGGCCCGGGCCGCGGCCCGGAGCTTCAGCGTGCGGGGCGTCGGCATGTGGCGGCGGCATGTCGGCTGGGGGCGATGTCCGCGGGCGAACCATCAGGACGGAAAATCCCGATGCATTAACCAGTCGTACAGTACCGCGACGGTAATCTGCATCTACAGTTGGTTCCGACCTGGCCGCAATGGGCGCGGTGCGGGCGGGATCGTGAGGACAGGCACCCGGCAACGGAGTTCAGGGGCGGGACGACAATATGGCAGTAGACAAGGATATGCGGGTTCTCATCGTCGATGACTACAAGACGATGCTGAGGATCATCTCCAACCTGCTCAAGCAGATCGGCTTCAACAATGTCGACGAGGCATCGGACGGGGCATCCGCTCTCCAGATGCTGCGGGAGGCCGATTACGGCCTGGTGATCTCTGACTGGAACATGGAGCCGATGACGGGGCTGCAGCTGCTGAAGGAAGTGCGCGCCGACGACACCCTGAAGGCGACGCCGTTCATCATGGTCACCGCAGAGAGCAAGACCGAGAACGTGGTGGCGGCGAAGCAGGCCGGAGTGAACAACTACATCGTCAAGCCGTTCAACGCCGAGACCCTGAAGCGCAAGCTCACTGCGGTGCTCGGGGATTTTTGATGGGCGCAAGGGTGGCGATATTCCGCGGCATCGGCGCGGTTCCTGGCGGCCCGGCGGGCTGGCAGGTGCGGCTCGATGCCCGCGGTGCATGCGTCACAGCCCCAGCTAGGTGGGAGGGTTGTTCATGACCCAGCAGATGGCCGTGAATGCCGCCGGCGCCGGCCACGCCGCAGCCCGTCGGACGACCGATGCCGAGAACCTTTCGCAGCGCCTGGAAGCGCGTCTGCAGCACCTGCAGGCAGAGCAGGGCGAGACCGTGCCCCTGGGCGAGGTAGGCACCATGGTGATCGATCTCCTGACGACCCTGGACGGCGACATCACGTCCGCCGATATCGAACTGCAGAACGAGCTTCGCGATCTGGCGGAATATATCCGGCGTGCGCACAAGGAGCTCGAGGCGCTGGAGGTGGGTGACCTGCGGCATCGCCGGATCCCGGAAGCCGCCGACCAGCTCGATGCCGTCGTTCAGGCGACGGAAGAGGCGACCGGCGTCTTCCTGGATGCCGCCGAGGAAGTGCAGACCATCGCGCGCGATCTTACCGGCCCGCAGAGCGAGCGGCTGAACGAGATCGGCAACCGGATCTTCGAGGCGTCCAACTTCCAGGACATCACCGGGCAGCGGATCACGAAGGTGGTGTCCACCCTGCGCCATATCGAGGCGAAGATCCTCAACCTGACGGAGACGTTCGGCCTGCCGGCGGAGGATCTGAACCGGAAGGCGCCCGAGGACAGCGACAAAGCCGCCGAAGACAATTATGATGAGTCGGACCTGCTGAACGGCCCGCAACTCCCCAACAAGGCCAACAGCCAGGACGATATCGACGCCTTCTTCGACTAGGTATGGATGAACCGCATCACGACCTCCCGGCGGAGCGCGACACGAGTACGATGGTATTCCTGTCGCTGTTCCTCCTGGTGCTCGCGTTCTTCATCCTTCTCACCGCTCTCTCGGAGGTCAACGAGAAGAGCAGCCTGGACATCATCCAGGAAGTGAAAGCATCGTTCAGTGGCGACAAGACCACCAACCTGCCCACCAGCCGGCAACGGCTGGAGGCGGACGCGGACGCGGCTGCCCACAAGCTGTCCGAAACCTTGCAGGGCCTGTTCGACAGGGACCTGCCCGGCATCAAGACGGCGTTGAACAGCGACCGTGTCCTTCAGGTCCGCTTTCCGGAGTACGAGCTCTTCTCCCGCGGCCGTCCGACAGTGCGCCGGACCCGGTTGCCGCTGGTCCGCCAGATCGCCGGCCTGATCCGTACCGCACCGCAGGGTATCGACCACCGCCTCGAACTCAGCATCCCCGATCCCGCCGGACCGGATACCGCCAGGCGGGGCCTGACCGCCGAGCAGCAGGAGGCGCGGGCGCTGGCGATCGCGCGGCTGGGGCATCTGGCGGCTTCGTTTGCCGGCGACGGTGCCGCCGCTGCGGAGATGAGCATCGCGCTGCGGCCCGTCCGCGCCGAAGTCGAGGGCGACGAGGGCGAGGTGCTGATGCGGGTCTTCACCCTGGTGGAGGCGGAGCAGAACTTCGTATCCTTCGCGCCGTCGCGACAGGCGCCACTTCCGGGCAGCGAGGGACCCGTCCTCAACCTGCGGCTCGACCGCGACGCGCCGGCCGCCGCGGCCGGCGGCGGGGGCTGATCCGTTATGGAACTGTTCCAGACGCCAGGGCAGCTGCGCGAGGCCGATTTCGAGGCCCAGGCCGAGATGGAGCGCCGGCGCGCCGAGGCGCGCGACCGCCGCATGCGGATACCCGAACCGGAGACGCTGAAGCGGCGCGAGAAGATCGCGGCGCCGATCTGGATGGTCACGATGGCCGACCTGATCGCGTTGATCCTGACCTTTTTTGTGCTGATGTTCGCCCTGTCGACGACCAACCCGATGACCTGGCAGGCGATCCGGGAATCGCTGGCGGACAGCCTGCGGCGCAGCAACCCCGCGGCAAGCCTGGGCGAGCAGAACGACCTGACGGAGATGCCGCACATCACCGTCTCGCTGGGCGCGGACCTGACCTATCTGGGGGCCGTCCTGGAATCCAAGGCCGCCTCGGTCCCCCTGCTGCAGGCGGGCGACATCATCCGGCGGCATGACAGGCTGGTGGTCTCGCTGCCCACGGACCTGCTGTTCCAGCCGGCCAGCGCGGAGCTGGAGCCGGCTGCGATCCCCGCCCTGAACAACATGGCCAACCTCTTGAACACCGTCCGCAACCAGGTTGCCGTGGAAGGCCATGCCGGCGCGGTCGGCGGCGATGCCGGCCTGTTCGAGGCCAACTGGCAGCTCTCCCTCAGCCGCGCCGTCGCCGTGGCGGAGGCGCTGCAGCGTGCCGGCTTCACCGGCGCGATCGTGCCGATGGGCCGGGGCGACGGGGACGACGCGATATCGGACGATGGCGTCCAGACCGAAGAGCGGCTGGCCCGCCGGGTCGACATCGTGATCCGCAGTGCCCGCTCCGCCGCACCGCCAGGCGGTTCGCTGCGCTCGCCGGGCGGCACGGCGCGATGACCTCAGCTGTGTCCCCGTCGCGCGGCGCGGCCCGCGCACGCCCCGTCCCGGCGGTGCCGCGCAGCCGTCTGCCGGCCATGCTCTGGCTGCTGGCCGTCGTGACGGCGATCGCCATGATGTCCGCGACCGCCCGCGCACAGGTGCCGGAGATCCCGGTAAAGGTCGAGGAGCGCGCCAACTTCTCGCGCCTGATCTTCGACTGGCCGGTCGATGCCGGCCTGCGGGTGACCCGGGACGGCCCCCTGGCCACGCTCAGCTTCGATCGCGCGGCGCGGCTGGATCTTGCGGCGCTGCGCCGGAACCTGCCGCCGCCGGTCACCGGCGTTTTTGCCGAAGAAGGCGGGAACCGCCTGGCCGTGACACTGGACATGCAGCCGGGATATCGCCTGCGCCATTTCCGGAGCGGCAATGCCGTCATCGTCGACATCCTGCCGGCCCCGGAGGACGACAGGGAAGAGATGCCGGAGCCGGCGCAGGCGGAGAGCGGCGCTTCCGAAACGCCGCCCGCAACCCCGGACCCGAATGCGGATGGCGGCTCGAAGACCGGCTCAGAGGTCGGGACCCTGCCCCTGCCGGCTGACGACACCGGCGCCGGCACTGGCGAAATGCCGGACGTGGCAACCGGGCCGGCACGGCAGCCGGTCGAAGTTGCCCCGGTCGGGCCGATGCGCGCGATGACAGGCCCCGGCGGCGAGGTGCTGCCCTCGATCACGGTCGGCGCGGCGCGCAACGGCAACGGCATCACCCTGACCTTCCCTTTCGAGAGGGTGGCCGGCGCGGCCGCGTTCCGTCGCGACCAGACCCTGTGGCTGGTCTTCGATCAGGCGGTCCAGCTCGACCTGGGCGCGCTGCAAGTCCTGCGGCCGGAGCTGCTTGCCGGCGGCGGCCAGCAGTTCGGCTCGGCCGCCACGGTGCTGCGGCTGAACCAGGCCGGCGATCTGGTGATGACGCCGGCCCTGGCGCGGCGCGGCCTGGACTGGGTGATCGACCTGCAGCCCGGCGACCGCCGCGACCCGGCGACGCCGCTGGAGGTGATCGTCGAGGCGGCGACCGACCAGCCGCGGGTCTTCCTGCCGACAGGGGAGGTGGACCCGTCGCAGCAGCGCGCCTTTTCCCTGCGCGACCCTGTGGTGGGAGACAGCATTCTGGTGATGCCGCTGCGGTTTGCAGGTTTCGGCGTCAGGGGCAGCCGACAGTTCGCGCAGTTCACCCTGCTGCCCAGCCTGCAGGGTGTGGTGGTCAAGCCCTGGGCCGATGCCGTCCAGGTCCGCGGCGTGCCGAACGGCATCGCGATCGACGTGGTGACCGGGTTGCTGCTGGCGGCGACGGAGCAGGCCCGCCTGCAGCTCGACCGGCCGACGGAGGGCCTGCTGCCGATCGCGGACTGGCGGCGCAGCGACGAAGCCCCGTTCATCGAGATGCAGGACCGCCTGTACTACGCTTTCTCTGTGGCGCCAGGCGGCGAGAGGCTCGACCGCCAGCGCGACATCATCCGGTTCCTGTTCGCCCACCGGTTCGCCGCCGATGTGCTGGGGCTGATCGAGGTCTACCGGGACATGCAGGGTGGGCTGTCCGAACTGGACCCGGAGATGAAGGCGATCCGCGGCCTGTCGCAGCTGCAGATGCATCGGCTGGAAGAGGCGGCGCAGGAGCTGAAGGCACCCGCACTGGACGGATATCCGGAGATCGCGTTGTGGCGGGCGGTGCTGGCGGTCGAGCAGCAGGACTGGGACGAGGCCATCACGCAATACCGCGACGGGCTGGGGGCGCTGGACGACCTGCCGCCGGACCTGCGCAGCGGCATCCGCCTGGCGGCGGCCCGCGCGATGGTGGAGGTCGGCGCCTATCGCGACGCGCTGCGCGAGCTGAAGGCGTTCCAGGAACTCGACGAGCCCTCCCGCGCCGAGCAGGCCTGGGCGCAGCTGACCAGCGCGCGGGCCAATGCGGCGCTGGACGACCTCAAGACGGCGACATCCGCCTTCGAGAAAGCGATCGACTCCGGCGACATGGAGGTGCGGGTGAAGGCGCTCTATACGCGCGCGATCCTGGACTTCCAGAACAAGGACATCACCCGGGCCGAGCTGATCGACCAGATCGACGGCCTGCGCTATGCGTGGCGGGGCGGGCCTTTCGAATACAACCTGCTGCGCAAGCTGGGCGAGCTGTACCTGGAAGACGGCGACTATCGCGACGGGCTGATCACCCTGCGCCAGGCGGCCGTCTACTTCCCGGAGCGCGCCACCGACTCCGCGGAAGTGGCAGAGGACATGGCCCGCGCCTTCCGCCGCCTGTTCCTGGAGGGCGAGGCGGACAAGCTGGACCCGCTGACGGCCCTGGCGCTGTACTACGATTTCCGGGAGCTGACCCCGACCGGCGAGGATGGCGACGAGATGATCCGCAAGCTCGCCGACCGTCTGGTCGGCGTGGACCTGCTGACCCAGGCGGCGGAACTGATGGAGCATCAGGTCAACTTCCGCCTGGACGGCGTCGAGCGCTCCCGGGTCGGCGCGCGGCTGGCGGTCATCGACCTGCTGAACAAGCAGCCTGAGAAGGCGCTGGCGGCACTGGATGACAGCGCCGAGAGCGGCCTGCCCGAGGCCCTGGTGCTGGAGCGGCGGCAGCTCAGGGCCCGGGCGCTGGCCGATCTGGGGCGCTATGCCGAGGGCCTGCAGACCCTGGAAGGGCTGGACGATGGCCGCTCCGCCCGGCTGCGGGCGGAGATCAACTGGCGCGCCAAGAACTGGAAGGCGACCGCCGCGACCCTGGAACCGCTTGCCGACCAGGCGGCGCGTCAGGAAGGTCCGCTGTCGGCCGAGGAACGGCGGCAGATCCTGCAGCTCGCCATCTCGCTGGCCCTCGACGGAGAGAACCAGAAGATCGATGCGCTGCGCCAGCGCTTCCTGGCGCGGCTGGAGGGCACGCCAGAGGCCAGCGCCTTCGAGATCGTGACCGACAGCCTGCAGCGCAACGCCAGCGACATCCGGCAGCTCACCTCCGCCATCGCCGAGGTCGATGAACTGGAAGCCTTCATGGCCGACTATCGCGACCGGCTGTCGAAAGGCGGGCTGGAGGCGATCAACTAGCGCGTTCCGGAATTGATGGAAGCGGCATCGCATCCGCAACTGTCATCCCGGTCTAGATCCACGGCTGTCCGGTTGCGTTCGTCGATCCGGGCGATGACATGAACCCGGAAACAAACCTCCTGGCGACCTGCTGGCAGCCTCGGCCTCAATTGGCGAAGCTCTGCACCAGGGAGCCGGCGACCAGGTTCCAGCCGTCGACCAGCACGAAGAACACGACCTTGAAGGGCAGGGCGATGATGACCGGCGGCAGCATCATCATGCCCATCGACATCAGCACCGACGCCACCACCATGTCGATCACAAGGAACGGCACGAAGATCAGGAAGCCGATCTCGAAGGCGCGCCGCAACTCGCTGATCATGAAGGCCGGCATCAGGACCCGCAGCGGCAGTTCGTCGGTGGAAGCCAGGTTCACCGTGCCGGCCATGTCGGCGAAGGTGCGCAGATCCTCTGCCCGGACATGGCGCAGCATGAAGGCGCGGAACGGCGCGACGATGCGCTCGATCGCCTGTTCCTCGGTGATCTGCTCCTCGATCAGCGGCGCGATGCCCTCGTCATAGGCCTGCTGCGCCGTGGGTTCCATGATGAAGAAGGTCAGGAACAGCGCCAGGCTGATCATCACGATGTTCGGCGGCGTCGACTGCACCCCGATGGCGTTCCGCAGCAGCGACAGCACGACGATGATTCGGGTGAAGCTGGTGGCGACGATCAGGATGGAGGGCGCCAGCGACAGGACGGTCAGCAGCGCCAGGAGCTGCAGCACGCGCCCGGTGAGGGTGGCGTCCTGGCCCAGGTCGACGCTGAGGGTCTGCGCTGCGGCCGGCTGAAGGAGCAGCAGCAGGGAGATGCCGCCGGTCAGCAGCGGCAGCCCGGCAGCCAGGATCAGCTGCTTCCGCGATCGCATGGGACCCCGCGTCCGATCAGCACATCTGTGCCGCATCCGCCCCGTTCCCATCGTTCGTCAGGTCCCCATGTTCCGCCGGTCCCGGCCTTCGGCATCGTCCGTTCCTTCGCTGGCCGCTGCCGGCGCCGCGCCCGGCGCATCCGCCCTGACCGGACCGTCCGGCGCCCCGGCCTGCACTCCGTCCGGGGATCGCCCGCCTGGCGCCCTTCCGCCGCGCAGGTGGCGCAGCAGGTCGAGCACCGTCGCCGGAGCCGGACGGGGCGCCGAGCCGGGATCCGCCCCGCCGGCCGGCCGCACCGCATCCTGCGCATCCGTCTGCGCATCCGCCCGGCCGGCGGCGCTGCCCCGCGGCGCCACGTTCAGGAGGGTTTCGCTCTGCTGGCCCAGAAGCACAAGATATTCCTGCTCGTCATGCCGCAGCAGGACCAGCCGGCGGCGTGCATCCAGTGGGATGAATTCCTCCACGCCAAGGCGCCGGTGGCGCTTGGCGGTGCCCGGCAGGCCGCGTTCGCTCAGGGACCGGTAGGCCCGGGCGGCAAGGAATATCAAGCCGAGGACCGCCAGCAGCCCAAGGACATAGCGAAGTCCGTCCTCGAGGCCGATCACCGCCTGCCTTGCCCCTGCGGGCCGTCGGGCAGGCTGCCGGTGCCGGCCTGGGCGAGGGCGCGGTCGAGGTCCGCGCGGCGGCTGCGCAGCCTTTCCTCGACCGCATCCAGTTCCCGCATCACGCGTTCCAGGCGCGGCAGCAGCGGCTG
>MDTD01096634.1_pt1 | contig 22659 bp, 23 predicted proteins | sample 811221 | NCBI WGS metagenome assembly MDTD01 (sample SAMN05326646, study PRJNA326480) | marine metagenome | isolation source: seawater | place: Pacific Ocean: South West | collected 2011 | reverse complement strand
TGAGAAATAAAATGACTATAATTTTTTTCATTTAACAACTAGTTTAATAGACTTTAATAACAATAGAAATAACTTATTAAAATGTTTTTAAAAATTAAGAAAATACCTAGGGTCAATTGGAGCTCTGATAAGCCTTATAATTTTAAACCGAAATTATCTACTTTCTTTTTTCTATGCTTTGGTCTGATGTTATTTGGTCTTGGAGAAGGTTTATTAATTGTATCATTTACTGGTGCTTCTCCATGGAGTGTTTTAGCACAAGGTATTTCTTTAAATGTTAACTTGAGTATAGGAACGATAACATTTTTGATCAGTGTTGCAGTTTTGATTTTATGGATACCGCTTGGACAAAAACCAGGGATGGGGACAATACTAAATGCCATCATTATTGCATTGATGATCGATCTTTGTATAAAATTTGTTCCAACTCCATCCAACTATCTGTATCAATTAATTTTAGCGGTAATTTCAGTAATTACTGTTGGGATTGGTGGGGGTATTTATCTAGTATCGAATCTTGGAGCAGGACCAAGAGATGGTTTGATGATTGGTCTACAAAAAAAAACAAGCCTACCGATTGCTGCTGTAAGAGCATTTTTAGAGATCTCTGTTGTAACTATTGGATGGTACTTAGGTGGTACAGTAGGAGTGGGAACATTATTATTCGCTTTTGGAATTGGTCCTTGTGTTGCTCTAGGTTTGTATTTAGTAGATAAAATTTTCGATTAGGCTGCAGCTCCAGACTTCTCTCTTCTTTTTCTCTCATGAGGATCAAGAATAGCTTTTCTAAGTCTGCAAGAATTAGGAGTTATCTCCAGAGCTTCATCTGTATTTAACATACTTAATTGTTCTGCAATTGACATTTTTCTTACTGGAGTTAAAACAACATTTTCATCAGTACCTTGAGTTCTCATATTTGTCAATTTTTTGCCCTTCATAACATTAATTATCATATCACCTGGTTTTGGTGATAATCCGACAATCATACCTGGATAAACTGGGTCGTTGTGTGTAACAAACATTTCTCCTCTTGCCTGTAAATTAAATATCGCAAATGCAACAGCTTTACCTTGCTCCATGGATATTAAAGCTCCGTTTCTTCTTCCTTCCATCTCTCCTTCAAATAGACCATATTCATGAAAAATTCTATTGATTACCCCATTTCCTTTTGTAAGAGTTAAAAATCTACTAGTAAAACCCATTAATCCTCTTGTAGGGGCATGAAATATAAGTCTTTTTTTATTTTTTCCAGTATCCTTTAATTCTATTAATTTACCTTTTCTTCTGTTCATAGAGTCTATAATTTTTGAGGAGTGCTCCTCGTCTAAATCCATTGTAATTTCTTCAATTGGTTCTAATTTGTTTCCATTAGCATCTTTTTTGTACAAAACTTTTGGAGGACTTACTGTCATTTCAAATCCCTCTCGTCTCATTTGAGTAAGTAAAATTTCTAGCATTAACTCTCCTCTTCCACTTACAACAAAAGAGTCATTTCCATCATTCTCAGTAAATGTGATACCTACATTATTTTGAGCCTCTATTATTAATCTATCTCTAATTTGTGTACTAGTTAGCTTTTTACCTTCAGTTCCTGCTAGAGGCGATGTATTTACAGTAATTGTAATAGACATTGTTGGTGGATCAATCGGGGTAGCCTTAATTGGAATATTTACATCAAGATCGCAAATTGTATCTGCAACGTTTGCTTTTTCTAATCCAGCAACAACTACGATATCTCCAGCTTCGCCCACTTCAATAGGCACTTTTTTTGTTCCTTCATATCGAAAAATTTTAGTTAGTCTTCCCTCATCAACTTTTTCACCTTTCAAATTTATGGCCTTAATTGCTTGATTTGCTTTAGCAGTTCCTTGAGCAATTTTTCCAACTAAACTTCTTCCTAAAAAACTATCTGCATAAAGAAGTGTTGAAAGCATTGCAAAAGGTTTTGACTTATCTAATCGGGCTGGTGTAACGTGACTTATAATTTTCTCTAAAAGAGGATTTAAATTTTCTCTGGGGCCATCAACTTCATGATCGGCCCATCCAGATCTTCCACTAGCGTATAAAACTGGAAAATCTAATTGTTCTTCATTCGCATCTAAGCTGACAAATAAATCAAAAGTTTCATCCAAAACTTCGTTAGCTCTTTGGTCCGTTTTATCTAATTTATTTATAACGACTATAGGTTTTAATCCTTGTTTCAAAGCTTTTGATAATACAAATTTTGTTTGAGGCATAACTCCCTCAGCTGAGTCGATTAACAATAACGCACCGTCAGCCATACTAAGAACTCTTTCCACTTCAGCAGCAAAATCTCTATGTCCAGGTGTATCGATTATATTTATTCTAGAATTCTTCCAGTTTATAGATGCTGGTTTGGCTAAAATCGTTATACCTCTCTCTTTTTCCAATTCACCAGAGTCCATCAACCTTTCATCTACAACTTCATTTTCTCTAAACGAACCACTTTGTTTCATTAGATTATCTATAAGAGTGGTTTTTCCATGATCAACATGGGCTATTATTGTGATATTTCTTATGTCTTGATTCATAAATTCTCGCTCTTATACATTAATTTGATTATTTGAAAACTTAAAAAAAGCCTTATTTTATCATATTAATATATATTAAAAATAATTCTAATGAAAAAAATTTACATTCATATTGGAAATTTCAAAACAGCAAGCACTTCATTACAAAATTTTATTTTTATTAATAAAAAATTATTTTTAAAAAATAATATTGAAGTTTTACTGGAAAAAAATTTTGGGACAACAACAAATAATATGAGATTATTTAAGTATTTTAATAATCTTGATAAATCAAAAATCAAAAACTATTTTTTAAAAATATCGAAAAAAAAAGATTTACTGATTACATCTGAATATTTTTCCACATTCTCTTATGATACTAAAAAACTAATTTTTCTAAAAAAAATATTGAATAAAATTGGATTCAGGCCAATTATTATTTTTTATTACAGATGTGATGACTCTTACTTATACTCTTTTTATGCAGAATTAATGACACATAGAGGAGTAATTGAAATAGATAATATTTTTAATTTTGTTGATAAAATTAGAAAGTTTGGTTTTTATTTTAATATTAGAAATAGAAAATATTTTTTGAGTTTAAATTATTATTTCAATAACAAAAAAATTATGAAGAATTGGAAAAAGATATTTAAGAAAGATGTTTATGCTATTAGATTTAAAAAAGAAAAAAATGGTACACTTTTTTATAAGTTTTTAAATATTATCGGAGTTAAAAAGCAAAAAAAATTTCAAGTTCCATTTAAATCAAATCAAACAAGAAAAATCAAATTTTGGAATATAAAAAGATTGTTTTATTTTTTGTATTTAAGAAAGATGCAGAAAGTTTTATTTGATAAAAGTGATCTAGAAATTTAAAAAAAAAGGGCGTTTAAAAACGCCCTTTTTGAATTTTTTACTAGATTGTAATGGGTATTACATTCCCATACCACCCATACCACCCATGCCTCCCATGCCTCCAGGCATTCCACCAGGCATTCCACCGGATGTGGCGTCTTTTTCCTCGGGCTTGTCAGCAATCATAGCTTCTGTTGTGACTAATAATCCTGAAATAGAGGCAGCATCTTGTAAAGCTGTCCTGACAACTTTAACAGGATCTATGATACCTTTTGAAAACATATCACAATACTCTTCGTTCTGAGCATCATATCCATGCGTTTTTTTATTTTGTTCTAACAATTTTCCAACAACGACTGATCCATCTACACCAGCGTTTTTAGTTATTTGTCTGATAGGAGATTCTAATGCTCTTCTAACAAGTTCTACTCCAGCTTTTTGGTCCTCTCCTTTCGCTTTTACTTTGTCAAGATCTTGCGCAGCATAAAGTAGTGCACAACCACCACCTGTGACTATACCTTCCTCAACAGCTGCTCTAGTGGCATTTAAAGCATCTTCAACTCTATCTTTTCTTTCTTTAACTTCAACCTCAGTTGCGCCTCCAACTTTAATAACAGCGACCCCACCTGCTAACTTAGCTAATCTTTCTTGAAGTTTCTCTCTATCGTAATCAGACGTAGTTTCATCTATTTGTTGTTTTATAGAAGAACATCTTGCTTCGATATCAGACTTTTTTCCACTTCCATTTACTATAGTGCTATTGTCTTTATCTACTTTAATTTTTTTACAAGATCCTAAATCATCAAGTTTCACGTTTTCAAGTTTAATTCCTAAATCTTCAGAAATCACTTGGCCACCAGTTAAGATAGCTATATCTTCTAACATAGCTTTTCTTCTATCTCCAAATCCAGGTGCTTTTACAGCAACAACTTTTAATCCACCTCGAAGTTTATTAACCACAAGAGTTGCCAAAGCTTCACCTTCTACGTCTTCAGATATAATCATTAAAGGTCTTCCAGCTTGAACAACGGCTTCTAATAAAGGAACCATAGGTTGAAGGTTTGTTAATTTTTTTTCGTGTAACAAAATAAAAGGATTATCTAATTCTGTAGTCATTTTATCACTATTAGTGATGAAGTATGGTGAAAGATAGCCTCTATCAAATTGCATACCCTCTACAACATCAAGCTCAGTTTCTATTCCTTTATTTTCCTCAACTGTAATCACTCCTTCATTACCAACTTTTTGCATTGCTTTTGAAATCATACTTCCAATTTCTTTATCTCCGTTAGCTGAGATTGTACCTACTTGAGCAATTTCATCACTATCTTTTACCTTCTTTGCTGAAGATACAAGGTTTTGTTTTACTACTTCTACTGCAGCGTCAATTCCACGTTTTACATCCATTGGATTCATACCAGCAGTTACATATTTTACCCCTTCTCTTACTATTGCTTGAGCTAATATTGTTGCAGTTGTGGTACCGTCACCAGCTTCATCATTTGTTTTGCTTGCAACCTCTTTTACCATTTGAGCACCCATATTTTCAAATTTGTCCTCAAGATCAATTTCTTTAGCTACAGAAACTCCATCTTTAGTTATTCTTGGTGCACCGTAAGATTTGTCCATTACAACATTTCGTCCTTTTGGACCAAGGGTAACCTTTACTGTATCAGCTAAAATATTTACACCTCGTATCATAGCTGCTCTCGCCTCTGCATCAAACTTTACAACTTTTGCCATTTCAACTTCTCCTTTTAAATTAAGTTATTTTCCAGAAATACCCATAATGTCAGATTCTTTCATTATGCTATATTCCTTACCATTGATTTTGACCTCAGTTCCTGACCATTTGCCGAACAAAACTTTGTCTCCAACTTTAACATCCATTGGAATTTTTTTTCCATCTTCTGTTTTTGCTCCACCACCCACGGCCACTACTTTACCCTCTTGAGGTTTTTCTTGAGCAGTATCTGGAATTATTATTCCTCCAGCAGTTTTTTCACTGCTATCAAGAACCTCAATTAAAACTCTATCGTGTAACGGTCTAAATTTCATAAAATCTCCTTTATAAATATGATCTTCATATAGAGATTGGCCTTACTATTTCAAGATATAGATCAAAATAAGTTGTTTAAAAAATATAGGAATTTAAGCATTTTATGGGATATAGATTATTTTCATGACCAAAAATTTAGATAAAGAGGGGTTAAGTTCAATTGTTGATAAATATGAATTATTTTACGTAGATTTGTGGGGGGTAGTACATAATGGTATTACTTTACATAAAGAGGCTATTAAAGTTTTGAGAGAAATAACAAAAAAAGAAAAAGACTATATCTTACTGACCAACGCTCCAAGACCAAATAATGCTGTAAAATTATTTTTAGAAAAATTAGGCATGGAAAAAGATATTAGAGATCATGTTTTTACATCTGGAGAAGCTGCACTAAATTATCTTAAAAAAAATTTGCAAAGTAAGAAATTCTTCCATGTTGGTCCGCCAAGGGATTTTGATTTATTTAAAAATTTTGAAAAAATGAAATCAAATATTTTATCCGATAGTGAATATATCTTGTGCACTGGTTTGTTTGATGAGTATAAAGATGATCTTAAATATTATAAAAATTTATTTGAAAAAAATTTGAATAAAGAGTTGATTTGTACAAACCCAGATTTAATTGTAGATAGAGGAAACATAAGAGAATTTTGTGCTGGATCTGTTGCAATGGTTTTTGAAAAAATGGGTGGTAAGGTGATTTATTTTGGAAAGCCCTATCCTGAAGTTTATAATCAATCGATTGATAATAAAAATAAAAAAGTATTATCAATAGGTGATAATCTAAATACTGATATTAAAGGAGCAAATCTTTTAAATTTTGATTCTCTAATTATATCTAATGGTATTCACAAAAATGAAATTGAAGATATGGGCATCGAAAAGGTTTCAAAATCTTATGAAACAATTTGTAACTATATACAATCAGAATTAAAATGGTAAAAAAAATTAATTTATACAAAAATTTGAATATCAAGACTCAAGATAAAAATTCAATTATTTTAATTGGAAACTTTGACGGAATTCATCTTGGACATCAAAAACTATTTTCTTTGGCAGAAAAATATAAGACCAAATATTCCTTAAGAATGGGTGTTCTAACCTTTGAACCAATGCCAAAAATGTTCTTTAATAAAGAACATAAAAATTTTAGGATTTCAAACATTGAACAAAAAATTAGCTTATTAAATAAGTTAGGTGTCGATTTTGTTATTATAAAAAAGTTTGATAAAAAATTTTCTAAAATCAAATCGATTGATTTTATCCGAGAAATATTGGTAAAAAAACTAAAAACAAAATTTATATTTGTAAGTAATAATTTCAGATATGGAAACAAAAGAGAGGGTGATGTAAGACAACTTAAAAAATACGAAAATATTTATGATTATGAAGTAATTAAACCGAAACCATTTGTTATTAAGAAAAAAGTAGTTTCATCTTCCTTAGTAAGAAAGTATTTACAAAGTGGTAATCTTAAAATTGTTAATAAAATTCTTAAAAGAAATTGGTCAATAATAGGCAAAGTTCAAAAAGGAAGACAATTAGGAAAAAAAATTGGATTTCCAACAGCAAATATTGACATCAAAGATTATATCTTAGCATGCCCAGGGGTATATGCGATAAAAGTAAGAAAAGAAAAAAATAGAAAATACATTAAAGGAATTGCAAATTTAGGTTATAGACCAACATTTAATGGAAAAAAAATATTGTTAGAGGCTCATTTATTTAATTTTTCTGGAAATTTATATAATAAGTATTTAACAGTTGAATTTTTAAAATTTATAAGAAAAGAAAAAAAATTCAAAAATATAGATCAATTAAAAAAACAAATTAAAATAGATTTACGGGAAGCAAAAAAATTATAATGAACAAATCACAAATTAACCTGCCAAAAACTGCTTTTTCTATGAAAGCTAATTTGCCAACAAGAGAACCAGAAATTTTGAAACTTTGGAGCAATATTAATCTTTATAATGAATTAAGAAAATCAAGAAAAGGTCAGGAAAAATTTGTTCTTCATGATGGACCTCCATATGCCAACGGAAATATTCATATGGGAACTGCTTTAAACAAAATTTTGAAAGATATTATAGTAAAATTTCATCAAATGGATGGAAAGGACTCAGTGTATGTGCCAGGTTGGGATTGCCATGGGCTGCCTATAGAGTGGAAAATTGAAGAACAATATAAAAAAAATAAAAAAAATAAAAATGAAATTCCAATAATAGAGTTTAGAAAAGAATGTAGAGCATTTGCGGAGAAGTGGATAGAAGTTCATAAAAATCAATTTAAAAGATTAGGAGTTGTTGGTGATTGGGACAACTATTATTCTACTATGAGCTATGAAGCAGAGGCTCAAATTGTGAGAGAATTAGGTAAGTTTTTAAAGGAAGGAAGTCTTTATCGAGGTTTCAAACCAGTTTTATGGTCAACCGTTGAAAAAACAGCACTTGCTGATGCTGAGGTAGAGTATATGGACCATAAATCTGACACTATATATGTTACTTTTCCAGTGAAGTATTCAAAAATTAAAGAATTAGAAAATAGCAATATAGTAATTTGGACCACTACACCGTGGACTATACCAGCAAATAAAGCTTTGGCTTACAATAAAAACTTATCCTATCTTTTAATTCAAATCAAAGATGAGGGAGATTTTAAAGAATCAAAAATTGTAATTGCTGAGGCACTGTTAGATTCTGTTTTAAAAGAGTGTGGTATTAAAAATTATAATAGTATTCTAAAATTTGATGGTAAAGAACTTGGTGGAACAGTTTGTTTTCATCCTTTTTTAAATTTAGGGTATGATTATGATATACCAATGTTAGAGGCACGTTTTGTTACAACGGATCAAGGAACTGGTATTGTTCACTGCGCACCAAGTCATGGACCTGATGACTTTAATCTTTGCCTAAATAACGGAATTAAGGCAATCGAGACTGTAGACGGTGATGGAAAATATACAAATAATGTATTTCTTTTTGAGGGAATGCATATATTCAAAGCTAATCCAATTATTATAGAAAAACTTAAAGAGCAAAAAAAACTTTTATCTAATGGAGAGCTAGTGCATTCATATCCACACTCTTGGCGATCAAAAGCACCATTAGTACACAGAGCCACTCCACAGTGGTTTATTTCCATGGAAAGTCATAAATTAAGAGAGAAAGCTCTCAAAGCTATTGATGATACAAATTTTTACCCAAATAAAGGAAAAGAAAGATTAAAATCAATGATAGAAACCCGACCAGATTGGTGTGTTTCAAGACAAAGAGTATGGGGCGTTCCGTTACCAATTTTTCTAAATAAAAAAACTAAAGAAATTTTAGTAGATGACGATGTTTTTGAAAATATTGCAAGCATTTATGAAAAGGAAGGCTCAGATTGTTGGTTTTCAGATGAGATACAAAGATTTTTAGGAAAGAAATATAAGGGAGAAGATTTCGAGAAACTAAGTGATATTGTTGAAGTATGGTTTGATAGTGGTTCTACCCATTCATTTGTGCTTGAAAAAAGAGAAGATTTGAAATGGCCAGCATCTATGTATCTTGAAGGATCAGACCAACATAGAGGATGGTTTCACTCTTCATTGTTAGAATCTTGTGGCACAAGAGGCAAAGCACCATTTGAGTCAATTCTATCTCATGGGTTTGTAGTAGACGGCAAGGGACTTAAAATGTCAAAATCTCTAGGAAACGTCATTGCACCAGAAGATATATTGAAAAAATATGGCGCTGATATACTGCGGATATGGGTTGCCTCATCAAATTATGCTGAAGATTTAAGAATAGATTATTCAATTTTAGATCAACATTCAGAATCTTATCGGAAAATAAGAAATACTTTTAGGTATTTACTTGGAAATCTTAATGATACTTTTGAAGAAGTAGATCTTGATAAAATGAATGTTAGTAAACTACCAGAGCTCGAGCAGTTTATGCTACACAAGATTTATTCTCTTAATACAGAATTTAAAAAGTATTTTAATGATTATGATTTTCATAATCTTTATAAAGAATTATTAAATTTTTGTACTGTCGATTTATCAGCATTTTATTTTGATATAAGAAAAGATACTTTATATTGCGAACCCAAAAGTTCTGAAAAAAGAAAATCGACAATAATTATATTAAATGTGATTTTAAATTCTTTACTAAAATGGTTTGCACCAATTCTTTCTTTTACAACAGAAGAGATCTATCAATTGATTTCTAAAAAAAATAAAAGTATTCACTTAGAGAATTTTTTAAATTTTCCAAAAAAATTTCATAATTTAGAAATAGACAAAAAATGGAAACAATTATTAAAAATAAGGGATATTTGCAATCTAAGCATTGAAGAAAAAAGAGCAAATAAAGAAATAGGATCTAGTTTAGAGGCAGCTTTAATAATCGAACTCAATGAAAAAAATATAAATTTAACTAAAGATATTGATTTATCAGAGCTTTGTATAACTTCCTCAGTAGAAATCAAAAAAAGCGAAAATGAGGAAATATTAGTTGAAACAAGAAAAGCAGAGGGACTCAAATGTCCTGTATGCTGGAAAATAAATAAAGACCCGTGTATTAGACATGGCAATTAAATGATCATAAAAAAAAACATCTATAATTTTTTTTTTGTAATTTTTATATTTTTATTCGATCGAATTACCAAGTATTTTATTATCAGTTCTAAAAATCTAAATGATAATATAAATTATGAAATAACATCTTTTTTGAGTTTTAACTTAATTTGGAATGAGGGCATAGCTTTTGGTCTTTTTTCCTTTGAGAAAAAAATTTATTATAATTCATTAACAATATTAATCATTTTAATATCCTTAGTAATATTTTGGATGATAATTAAAACTAAAGGATTAGAAAAAATTGGTTTTATGATGGTATTAGGTGGGTCCTTAGGAAATGTTTTTGATAGGATTTATTACAGACAGGTCCCAGATTTTATCGATTTACATTATAACAATTTTAATTGGTTTATATTTAATGTTGCTGATATTTTTATATCTTTTGGAGTCATATTGTTGATATATTTGGAAATATTTTTTAAAAAGAAAAGATGAAATATTTTTTGATATTTTTTTTATTGCTCTCTCTTTCTAGCTGCCAATCTGCTAAAGATGCACTTACTCTCAAAAAAAAACCTAGCGGAGACGAATTTTTGGTTGAAAAAAAAAGCCCCTTAGTTTTGCCACCTGATTATGGAAAACTCCCACTTCCTGTTGAAAGTGAAATTGAAAATAAAAAAAATGAAAATGATATTAAAAATTCGTTAAGTAAAGAGAAATTAAAAATTAATGAAACAATTAAAAATTCTAATCCAACTTCAATTGAAGAATCTGTACTAAAAAAGATTAAATAGGGGAAATGTTTAACAATAATACAAACTTTAAAAGTTTTGGTAAAAAAAAACCAAATAAAAAATTAAGTAATTTTTTTAAAAAGTTAGTGAGTAATAAAAATGAAATTTTAATTTCAATGGGCTCATCATATAAAAACTTATATAAAAAAACTCAAATTTCTAAATTGAAAACTTTTCATAACGTAATGGTAATTGGAATGGGTGGTTCGATACTAGGAGCTCGTTGTATTTATAGTTTTTTAAAGCATAAAATAAAAAAAAATTTTATATTTATTGACAATTTAGAAAACAAAGAAATTGAACCCAGTTTTAAAAAAAGAAAGTTAAATTTAATTATTTCAAAATCTGGAAATACCCTAGAAACAATTGCAAATTGTAATTTTTTAGTAAAAAAAAACCATAAAAATATTTTTATTACAGAAAATAAAAATAGTTATTTGACAAAATTAGCTGCTGCCTTGAAAGCAGAGGTTATTCATCATAATAATTTTATTGGTGGTAGATATTCTGTATTATCAGAAGTGGGAATGGTTCCAGCAGAATTAATGGGACTAACAACGAATAAATTTAGAAAATTTAATTCTCTAATTAAAGATAAAAGATTTGTAAATTCTCTTTTAACCAATGTGTCCTATCATCTTGATCTGATAAGAAAGAAAAAAACCAATTCAATAATTTTAAATTATGATGAAAAATCTAATGATTTATTTTTATGGTATCAGCAGTTAATAGCTGAAAGTCTTGGTAAAAAAGGAAAAGGTGTCTTGCCAATTATATCTAGTATGCCAAAGGATAACCACAGTTTAATGCAGTTATATCTAGATGGTCTTAAAAACAACTTTTACACCTTTTTTTTTGTTAAAGAGAATAAAAGTCAATTTATAAAAAAGAATTTTTTACAAAAATCTCACTTTTACTTAAAAAAAAGAAATCTAAATGAAATAAAATATTCTCAATTCATGGCTACCCAAAAAGTTTTTAAAAAAAAGAAAATACCTTTTAGAAGTTTTGTTGTAGAAAAAAGAAATGAGGAAGTTTTAGGAGAGTTGTTTGTTTTTTTCATGCTAGAAACAATATTATTAGCTAGAGCATTAAATATAAATCCTTATAACCAACCTGCTGTTGAATTAATCAAGTCTGATACAAAAAAAATTTTAATTAATACCTAATTTCCGATTATTATTTTGGATATTCCATACTTACGAATATCAAGAATTTTAAGATTTTCATTAATGTCTATACTATCTTTTTTATGTCTGTGAATAATGATAATACCATTTCTTTTAAGAATTTTTTTTGTTTTTATAATTTCAATTAAATTATTTGCTCTTTTTTCATTAAAAGGGGGATCGAGAAAAATAATTTCATATTTTTCAGATAGATTTTTTTCATTATTAAAATAATCAAAACAATCAAGATTATTTACTTTAGTTTTTTTTTCAGCATTTATTAAGGATATATTTTTTTGCAAAATTTTAAATACTGCAGCATAATTTTCAACAAAATTTACATGTCTAGCACCTCTAGAAATACATTCTAGACCAAATGATCCACAGCCCGAAAATAGGTCTAATACATTAGAGGATTGAATATTTATTTTAATTTTATTTGAATGTTCTATAAGATTAAATACTGACTCTTTTACCAAGTCTCTTAATGGTCTTGTTTTTTTATCAGAGGGCTGTAAAATTTTTTTACCCTTTAAATATCCTCCAATTATTCTCATTTATCAATTACTTTAAAACCTATATCTTTTCTATAAAAACCATTTTCCCAATTTAATTTTTTTATTAATTTTAAAGCTTGATTTCTACTTTGTTCAAAGTCTTTTGATCTTACTACGAAATTAAGCACCCTTCCTCCATTAGAAAAGAGGTTTTCATTTTTTAAAATTGTACCTGCATGATAAATATACTCATTCTCATTTAAATTTATTTTACTTAGATTTTTTATCTCTACAAAATTATTAAATTTATCAGGATATCCATTAGAACATAAAACAATACTTAGGCATTTATCATCATACCAATCTATCTTAGTTGATTCTAAATTTTCGCTTGTACAAGCCTGAATTATATTAAAAAAATCACTTTTTAGTTTAGGCAAAATAGTTTGGCATTCTGGGTCACCCATTCTTACATTGTATTCAATTAAAAAGGGTTCATTTTTAACAATCATTAAACCTGCATATAAAAAACCCTTAAAAGAAGTTTTATAGTGTTTTAGTCCCTCAAAAGTAGGATTGATAATTTTGTTTATTATTTTCTCATTTAAATCATCACTCTCTAATCTTGATGGTGAGTATGCACCCATACCACCAGTATTTTTTCCCTTATCACCCTCAAACACTCTTTTATGATCTTGTGCTGTTCCAAAATGCTTGAAAGTTTTTCCATCTGAAATAACAAAAAAACTCATTTCTTCACCTCTCAAAAATTCCTCAATTAATATATTTTTGGCTTCACCAAACTTACCACCAAAAATTTCTTTTATCGCTAATTTAGACTGGTCATAATTTTCACAAATGTATACTCCTTTTCCTGCAGCCAGCCCATCTGCCTTGACTACAATTGGAAAGTTACAATTATTCAAAAAATCAACTGCTTTAGAGGGAGAATTATAAATACCAAAATTTGCTGTTGGGATATTGAATTTTTTACATAAGTTTTTTGTAAAAATTTTTGAGCCCTCTAGCTGTGATGCTATTTTATTTGGTCCAAAAACCTTAATACTGAAATTTTCTAAATAATCCGTTAAACCTTTGACTAAAGGTTTTTCTGGACCAATCACTACAATCTCAATCTTATTTTCAATTATAAAATTCTTTAAATTTTCGAAATTGTCTAAATCAATATTTATATTTTCTGCTATTAAACTTGTTCCAGCATTTCCTGGAAAACAATATAATTTACTTACATTTTTTGATAATTTTAGTGACTGACAAATTGAATGCTCTCTACCCCCGCTTCCAATTATTCCAACTTTCATATAATAGTATATAAACTATAAATGTTAAAAAAATTAGCGAAAATAAAATATTTACCAAATAATTTCCAAATAATTGAAGAAGGAGATCATGTAATTTGTGCTATTTCTGGTAAAAAAATTTCACTTGAAAAATTAACTTATTGGAATGTAGAGGCCCAAGAGCCATATTATTCTTTTATCGAAGCTTCAATTAAGAGAGATAAGGAAAAGTAATTACTTCCACCTGTTATGTGTCCAAATCCATTGATCTGGATTCCTTAAAACCATCTTTTCAATTATTTGATTTAATTTCGAAGTGATGGATTCTATTGACTGATCATCATGATTTTCAATAGCCTCTTGAATCTCTATAATAAATTTATTTCCCTCATATCTCTCTATATAAATTGGTATGATTTTAGCATTAAATTTTTTTGCAAATTGAGCTGGAATTGAGGTTGTAAAAGCTTTTTTACCAAAAAAATTACACAATATTCCTTCGGACACTCTTTGATCAACCATTAAAGCAATTGAAGTACCTTTTTTAAAATTTAGTAGTAATTCTTTAGTTCCTGATATTCCTTTTGTGATTTGTTTTTTACAAATAAAGTTTTTTCTTATTCTTTCCATTAATGGATTTAAAAAAATATTGTTGAGAGGACGATATACTGCCGCAAGATCAATACCTGATTTTTCTATATGCATTGCCATAAGCTCAAAATTATTAAAATGACCTGAAATAAAAATAACAGGTTTTCCATCTTTTTTTATATTTTCGATAATCTCTTGGTTTTTTACAGTTATATTATTTGATAATTCTGTTGAAATTCTAAAATCTTTGATGAACATATACTCAGCTAATATTTTTCCATAATTACCCCACATACTTTTTAAAATTTCTTTTTTCTTAGACTCCGAAGATGAAGGTATTGCTAATTCCAAATTAGCTAAACTTATTTTGGTAGATCTAAAAAAAGGTCCAATTACTTTGAAAATTTTTCCTGAGATAATTGTTGAATATTTAATTCCAATTAATTTAAAAATTGAAAACAAAAAAAATATAAAAATAAATTGTAGAAAATATTTAATTTTTTTCATAAATTCTGGATTTTAAAAAATTAATAAACTGATTTTCATTCGAAATTTTGATTTTCACCTTAAGATATTTAATTTCGTTTTTTTCAAAATTTGAAATTTTAACAAAGTCTTTTTCAGTAGTAATAATTTTTGCATTAATTTTCTTTGCATGATCCTTAATTTTAATAATATCATTCATCTTATAATCAAAATGATCTGGAAAATTTATTTCATCAACAACTTTTATTTTATTTTTGATCAAAATTTCTTTAAAACTAGCATGGTTTCCTATTCCAGAAAAAACAAGATATTTTTCAGATAAATCAAAGTCCATTATATTTGTTGGTTCGTAGTAAGTTTCGTAAATTTGAATATTTGGATTATATCTTTTTATAATGTTAATTTGATCATTTTTATTACTGGAATCATTCTTTAAAAATACCCCATCATATTTTGACAAACTATCTAATTTTTCTCTTAACGGACCTGCGGGAATTAAAAAACCATTGCCAATCCAATTTGGTAAGTCAAAACAAACAAATTTTAAATCATAGTCTATTTTTTTTTCCTGAAGACCATCATCAAAAATTAAAAACTTAATATTTTTTTTTTGAGCTTTCGCAATTATATCTAATCTATTTTTTGCTGTTATCAAATTTGTTTGGTTTTCTAGAATGATTTTCTCATCGATTTGATTTGGATAATATTTTTTTGCTGTATAAACTTTACAACCCAAATTTTTTAAAATTTGATACAATCTAATTGTGGTTGGTGTTTTTCCTGTGCCTCCAACATAAATATTTCCCACACAAATAGTTTTTATTTCTTTTATCTTTTTTTTTGATTTTAGATTAAGATAAAAATTGTTTATCTTCACAAAAATAGTTAATGGAAGAAGTAAATAAGAATAAAAATTTGGTTTCTTAAAATCCCAAAACTTCGGTTTTTTAAATCTCATTTTTATATAATAAATGAATTTCCTTATAAGTGTTTTGTAAAATTTTTCGACCAATATATTCTAGTTTTCTTTGTAATAATTTTGAATTTTTTTTGGTTGAAAGTAACTTTACTAATTCTTTGCTCATTGATTTTTCATTAAAAATTTTAGTTGAAATGTTATTCCTTTTAAGAAAATCAAATATTTCTGAAAAATTTGATACATTAGGACCATGAAGAATATTACAACCATATCTAGTTGCTTCTAGAGGATTTTGTCCACCGTGTTTGACAATTGAACCTCCTAAAAAAACATTTTTACAAACACTATAAAAAGCCTTTGTGTGTCCGTATGAGTTAACTAAATAGATATCAGTATTTTTTTTTATTTTAGTTTTAGGCTCATGCCGATGAATTTTTAGACCAAGATTACATAATTCATTTTCGATTAAACTAGATCTTTCCACATGTCTTGGAATAATAATAGTTAATAAATTTTTGTATCTTTTTTTTAAATTTAAATGAACCCTGCCAGAAATCATCTCCTCAGTTTCATGAGTACTTGAAGCACACCAAGCTTTTTTTGATTTAATAAAATTTTTTAAATCTCTATCAATATAATTTTTTTCTTTTTCTGATTGAGAGAATTTTAAATTTCCAAAAAACTTAACATTTTTTACTCCTAGTTTTTTAAGATAATTTTCAGTTCTTTGGCTTGAAGAAAAACAAAGATTAAACTTACCAAAAATTTTTTTTGATGTACTAGGGATTTTTTGCCACCTATTATAAGTTTTATTAGTTATTCTTCCGTTCAACAAAGTTATTGGAACATTTTTTGTATAAAGATTAAGAACCATATTTGGCCATATCTCAGAATCTATAAAAAATGCTAGTGAAGGATTCCAATATTTTAAAAATTTTTTAGTCAGGAAATTAGTATCTATTGGAAAAAATTGATGAACCACTTTTTTAAATCTAATTTTTTTTATTATTTTTGAAGAGCTTAATGTATTTGAGGTGATGAGAATTTGATTAATCTTTTTATTTTTTTCAAATCTTTCAATAAGAGGAACTATACTTCGAAGTTCCCCGACACTTGCTCCATGAAACCATATTAGTTTTCCAATTTTTCTTTTTTTAGTAAAAAAACAAAATTTCTCTTGAAATCTAAAGAAATCTTCTTTTTTTTTAATTAGTCTGAAAATTATAATTAATGGTGATATTAAAAAGATTAGATTTATTAAAAGTCTATAAATGATTAACATTACGATTTCTTAATCTGTTTTTCATAAAAATTTTTATATATATTTGATGAAACAAGTAATTCATCATGTTTACCTTCTCCTACAACCTTCCCTTTATCAATTACATAAATTTTATCAGAATTCAGTATAGTTGATAATCTGTGAGCTATAACGATTGTTGTTCTTCCTTTTGTCAAAAAGCTTATAGCTTTTTGTATTTTGCTCTCTGTATCAGCATCTAAAGAAGATGTGGCTTCATCTAACAAAATTATTGGACTTCTTTTTAAAATTGCTCTCGCGATAGAAAGTCTTTGTTTTTCTCCACCAGAAAGCCTCACGCCATTTTCTCCTATAAGAGTATTTTCCTTGTTAGGAAGCTTTTCTATAAATTCATTTGAATATGAGTATTTTATTGCATTATCAATATCATCTTCTGATGCATTTGAATTTGCATAAATAATATTATTTTTTATCGTATCATCAAATAATGTAGTGTCTTGACTTACTAAAGAAATATTTTCTCTAAGAGAAAAAATTGTAGAATTATAAATAGACTGGCTATCAATTTCTAAATCACCATTTTGGGGATCGTAGAATCTTGGTATAAGGTTTAGAATAGTTGACTTTCCTGCCCCGCTGTGACCCACAAGGGCAGTCATTTTTCCTCCAGGAATATTTAGATTGATATTATCTAAAACTGTATTATCTCCATTAGAATACTCGAATTTTATATTTTTAAAATTAATATCTCCATTTTTCACTATTAATTTCTTTGCTTCTTCTTTTTCTTTTATTTCATGAACTTGATCAATTATAGGGAGTACTCTTTTAGCACCAGCTAACCCTTGTTGAATAGTTATATTTAAAGTAGCTAAAGATCTTACAGGCTGATATGCAAGCATCATAGCAGCTAAAAATGAGAAGAAATTACTAACTTCGAGCTCATTTTTAACTACTAGTTTTGCTGAAATGAATATCAAAATTGCAATCATTATTCCTGTTAAGGCTTCCATGATAGGGGAGGCTCTAACATAAACAACGTTTATTTTTTGAGAAAGCTCTTTTAAATTACTAATGTATTCGTTGGCCCTATCTTTTTCATATTTCTCTTTCTGAAAAATTTTCATCAATCTATGATTTTTAAAAATTTCGATTAAATACGTTGTTAGCACCGCAGCCTTTTGCATTTGTTGAGTAGAAACTTTTCCTATTCTCTTTCCTAGAGATTTTGCAGCAATACTTGCAAGAGGTATCATTATAATAGCAATTAATGACAATTTCCAATTTTGATAAAACATAACTGACAACAATCCAATCAAAGTAAGAGAGTCTTTAAAAAGATTTAAAATAGCAGTACTTACAAGTGCTGTAATCATATTCACATCATTGATTAAATTAGTAATAAACTTTCCTGAGTGTTTATTATCAATTAATTGTGTGTCAGCCTGGATTAATGATGCAAACATATCAGTTTGAACATCTCTTCTGACCTCCTCAGAGACATTTATCATTATTATTTTTGCCAGATATAAAGACGTACCTTTTAATGCAAATGCTAAAACAATAAATGCTGGTATAATATATATTAAAGATTGTGTTTGTTTTATAAAAAGCTCATTAATAGCTGGGTCTAATAGATATGCAATAGCAGAGGTGCTTCCTGCTAGCACTAATGAAAAAACTAATGACAAAAGTATTTTGTTTAAATATTTTTTTGTATAATCTTTATAAAGCCTTTTTAAAATTTGAATATTATTCATTAGTTAAACTTTACCTACTATTAAACTAATTAAAACTAAAAGCCCTAAATGATTATTTGACTTGAAGATCTTAAGACAATTATTGCTATCTTTAATATCTAATTTTTTTAGTTGTAAATAAAAAAGCTGTATAAATACTGGGATTAAAATTATGTAATAATACTTATTTAATTCCATTGAGTATCCAGTGATTATTAAAGAAAGAAAAAAAATAAGATATGAAGTGCATAAAAAAGTAATTGGATTTTTTTTAAATTTTATTGAGGTTGATTTTAGACCGATAATTTCATCATCTTTTATATCTTGGAATCCATATATTGTGTCGTAACCAAGTGTCCAAAATATGGCCCCAAAATAAAAAATTAATGGAATAATACTAATTTCAGAATAGATTGATGTCCATCCAAGCAATAGACCGTAGTTGAAAGTTATACCTAAAAAAAATTGAGGCCAATAAGTTAATCTTTTCATAAGGGGGTATGTAAAAGCTAAGGGCATAGAGGCTAGAGCGACCAAAATTGTAAAATAATTAAAATTAATCAATACTAAAAATGCAATTATACAAAGAGTAAATGCGTAAAACAATGCAAGTGAAATTGAAATTTTACCTGAAGCGATTGGTCTATCTTTTGTTCTAAAAACTTTACTATCATATTTTCTATCCCATATATCATTTACTATACATCCTGCTGACCTCATTAATATTGATCCAAGTAGAAATAGAACTAGGTAATAAAAATAAATTTTAATGTTACTCTCAAAACTGAATGCTATTGTTAAACCCCAAGCACACGGCCAAAAAAGCAACATATACCCAATAGGTTTCTTAAGTCTTATAAGATCTATAAATAAGTTTAATTGGTTCATAAGAATTTACTTGTAAATAACAAAGGCAAGATTGATAATCAAACTGATTCGTATGAATATAGATTATACTGTTACTGCATTAATGTTTCCAGCTATTCCACTACTTATGGCGGTTTACAGTAATCGTTTCCACTCTTTAAGTATACTTATTAGACAACTACACGATGAGCATGTTTATGAAAAGCACATACCTCCAGAATGGAAGAAGCAATTTATTAATCTGAGTGGAAGAATTACCCTTTTAAGATGGACAATATTATTTGCTGCCTTTGGTTTTTTATTTAACATGTTGACAGTTTTTGCCCTTTATCTAGATAGTTTTTTTGTAGCTAGAGTAATATTTGGCTCATGTTGCTTATCTATGATTATATCAATTCTATTTTTCATTCGGGAAATACATATTTCAACCAATGCTCTTAAGCTGCATATGTCTGATATGGATGTTAAAGTAGATTAGGGAATTATTATTGCTGGGCCTAAAATTTTTCTATTTTCTAAGTCCTCATGAGCCTTAATAATTTCATTTAAAGAGTATTGTTTATAAATCTTTAAAGAAATTTTTTTACTTAAAAACATTTTAAAAACCTTGCTTGCCGCCTCATCTAGCTCTTCTCTAGTTGATGTGTAGTGAGCAATACTTGGTCTAGTTAAGTATAAACCCTTTGGTGCTAAAGATTTTGCAACATTACATGGATCTAAAGGACCTGAAGCATTTCCAAAAGAAACCATCATGCCTCTTAACTTTAGACATTCGATTGACTGATCAAAAGTTTTTTTACCAACACCATCATAAACCACTGGTACACCAACTCCTTTTGTTAATTCTTTAACTTTTTCTGCAAAATTTTCTTTAGAATAATTAATTACGTAGTCACAACCATTTGCTTTTGCAATTTCAATTTTTTCATCTGTTCCCACCGTTCCTATAACATTACACCCTAAACTTTTAGCCCACTGACAAAATATTTGTCCTACACCTCCAGCTGCTGCATGAAATAAAATAGTTTCTCCAGATTTTACTGGGTAGGTTTTATGTAGCAGGTAAAATACTGTAAACCCCTTAGTCATCAATGTTACAACATTTTCTAGATCAATTTCATCTGGGACCTTAACTAGTTTTGTTGTTGGAAAAACTCTATGAGTTGAATAAGAACCTAATGGCATCGATGCGTAAGCAACCCTATCACCAATTTTGAATTCTTTTACATCTGGACCAATTTTTTCAATAACCCCTGCACCTTCAATTCCTATATTTGATGGAAGTTCAACAGGGTAAAGACCAGATCTATGATACGTATCAATATAATTTAATCCAATTGCTTTATTTTTTATTAAAACTTCCCCTGATTTTGGATTATCTAAATTAATATCTTTCAGCTCCAAAACCTCTGGGCCGCCATTTTTGGAAATTATGACTGATTTCATTTTACAAATGTGCCATTATGATAATCTTGAACAGCTTGCAGAATTTCTGCTTTAGTATTCATTACAAATGGTCCACCTCGTGCAATTTCTTCTTTAATAGGCTTACCTGAAATTAATAGAAATTTTGAATCTGAATTTGATATTACTTTTAATTCATCTCCTTTTGAGAGTAATATTAACGTACTGTCTTTAACCTTATCATGTTTTTTGCTGCCAATACTAATTTCGCCATTAATTAAATAAATAAATGAATTGTGTGTTTCTGGTAGTTTAAAATAAAATTCTTTATTGTCTTTTAATTCAACATCAAAATAAATTGGTTCGACGTTATGACCTTTTATTGGACCCTCAGCTTTTTCAAATTTTCCAGCAATTACTTTCACTGTTTTATCATTATCTTTATGGACTTTCATTTGATCTGCATCTATGTAAATGTAATCAGGTTTGCTCATTTTAAGTTTTGCAGGCATATTTATCCAAAGCTGAAAACCATGCAACCTTCCTTCAGTCATAGCTGGCATTTCAGAATGAATTATTCCGCTACCAGTCTTCATCCACTGCACATCACCTGAAGTCATCCTTCCTTTAGCACCAGTGCTATCTTCATGTTCGAATTCACCTTGAAGCATGTAAGTGACAGTTTCAATTCCCCTATGAGGATGAGCTGGAAAACCAGCAACATAGTCATCTTTATTTTCAGAACCAAATTCATCTAGCATTAAGAACGGATCAAAATAATTTGGATCAACTCCAATACTTCTTTTAAGTTTGACTCCAGCACCATCTGAAGCGGAGATCGGGTTTATGATTTTACTAACTTCTATTTTTTTCATAGTAGTAAATTAAATTTTATATTGTTAAAGATTACAATCTTTATATGTCTTTTAAAAGGGCCAAATGAGCGCTTCAAATTATACTTAATAATTCTGATAAATCACTTATCTCGTAATTGGGTTTGAAATCTAAATTGTCAAAAATATTTTTATTCCTATTCACCCAAACAGACTTATATCCAAAATTTCCTGCACCAGAAACATCCCATGTATTTGCACTTAAAAAAACAATTTCTTTTTTATCAATTTTATATTTTTTTACGGGCAGATCATAGACTCTTGAGTCTGGCTTATAAATTCCTACCTCTTCAATAGAAAAAATATCATTAAATAGATTATCTAAATTATTTTTTTTTACCAACCCCTCTAAAAGAGAAGGTGTTCCATTCGAGAGAATAGCCAATATTAAATTTTTTTCTTTTAAAGCTTTTAAAGTTTCTGGAATTTCTTTAAAATATGATAAAGACTTGTACAGGTTTAACAAATCATTTTTCATTGATGGATCAATGTTAAAAGCCTTTATTGATTTATCTAAGCTGTCCTCGGTAATTTGCCAAAAATCTTTATGCCTTTTCATTAGACTTCTAAGCCAAGTGTATTCTAGTTGAGTAGTTCTCCAATAGTTTGCAAAATTTTCCCACTTATGACCAATTCTGTCTTTACATTTTTCAGCAGCTGAATTGACATCAAACAATGTGCCGTAAGCATCAAAAATTATTGCTTTAATATTTTTCATAAACTAAC
>MDTD01025183.1_pt1 | contig 22659 bp, 16 predicted proteins | sample 811221 | NCBI WGS metagenome assembly MDTD01 (sample SAMN05326646, study PRJNA326480) | marine metagenome | isolation source: seawater | place: Pacific Ocean: South West | collected 2011 | reverse complement strand
TGGTAATGCTACTGCTGGAACATCTGGTTCAGTCTCTGACTTTGCTGGCTTCGCAGCTGGTGCTGGTGTTTCTTCACTTCCTTCTTCAGGATCTGTAGATGGAGCATCTAATGTTTCTGTTGCTGGAACAGCTTGGTCATCAGGTACTGGTGGTTCTTTTACAGTTACAAAATCAGCCTCTAGTGTTGATGAAGGTGATTCAGTTACCTTTACAATTACAGCTGCTACAGCGCTAACTTCTGATACCTCTTTTTCATGGACTGTAATTGGTGATACTAATGGCGGTACAGTCGATAAAGCCGGAACTTCAGATATTGATGTATTATCAGGAACTGCAACTATCGCAGCTGGTGCAACATCTACTACTTTTGTTGTTACTCCCACAACAGATGCAACAGTAGAGGGTATTGAAGGTATCCAAGTCAGCGTATTCGATGGTGATAATACAGCTTTATCAAGTGACAAAGTTCTTATTAATAATTCTGGCAGTGCAGCCACTACTGAATCATTCTCATTAACATCTGGTGTTGATGAGTTTACAGGAAGAAGTGGTAATGACTCATTTGACGCAACCGGTGCAGGGGATATGAATGATTTTGATATCCTTGATGGTGGTGATGGTAAAGATACATTAACAATTCAAGAAGCGGCTGCAGCAAATGGCTCTTCTTTAATTCCACAAATTTCAAATATTGAAGTAATTCAAGTAACAAATAATATTGCCGATGATTCTACTGGAGATGATGATACCCTTACTATTGCACTTTCAAGTGTAACGGGTATTGAAAGTTTAGCAGCTATTGCTGGTGGTGATGGTGTTACTTTTAATGATATTGGAAATGTTGTTTCACTCAAAGCGCAATCTGCAATAAATACAACTACTGTTAACTATGACGCAGCAGCATTAGCAGGTGCAGCAGACGAAATGACAATTACAGTTTCAGGTACAAATTCTACAACAATTGCTGTTACAGATGATAGTGCTTCAACATCAAGTGCTCTTGAAACTATTAATCTTGTAAGTAATTCAGTTGCTAACACTCTAGCTGATCTTCAAGTTGACGGTGTTCTTACTTCTACACTTAATATTTCTGGTGGTTCAGCTTTAACAATTACAGCTGCTCTAGATTCATCTATTACAACTATTGATGCATCTGCATTTACTGGTGGCTTGACACTTTCCAATGATCCAGGTGCTGCTAACTTTACATTAATTGGTAGTACAAAAGCTGATACTTTATCTGCTGTTGGAGCCGGTAATACTAATATTTCTGGTGGTGCTGGTAATGATTCAGTTAATTATACCTCAACCTTTAACGGTCGTGATACAATTGATGGTGGTGACGGTGTTGATAATGTTACTTTAAGTGGTGCTGATTATACAAATGCTGGTACATCTTCAACTGTATTTGGTAACATGAGTAATGTTGAGCAAATTACACTTGCTAGTGCAAATTCATTAACACTTACAAGTAATATTTCTGCTACTAAATTTGATGTTCAAACAAATTCAGCTCAAGTACTTAATCTTAATGATGGTTATACTGCTGCAACAACTGTTGTAATTGGTAGTGATGCTGCCTCAACAGATGATATTAATAATAATGCAAACGTTGATTTAACAGTGCAAGCTAATAGTGGATCTTTAACAGCCGCTACTGACATTACTGGTTCATTAGGTAAAAACGACGTATTAAATATTGTTAATACTGCAACAGGTACAACAACTTTCGATACAAACAATGATGTTTTCGAAACAATTAATCTAGTTGGCTTTACGTCAACTGCAGCTCCTACAATCGTTACAGGCGCTTATGCACTTGGTGCTACAGGTGGTAATTTGACAATTAATGCTAATACATTAACTGCTCTTGAAGTTGTAACAATTACAGGTACTAATTCAGTGACTGCTATGGATATTAAAACTGGTTCAGCAAGTGATTCAGTTACTTTAGGTACAAAAGCAGATACATTAGATGCGGGTGCTGGTAATGATATTATTGCAGGTACAGCTGGCTCCAATGTAATTACCGCTGGTGCTGGTAATGATACAATTACTCTTGGTACTGGTGTTGAAAATATTTCTGGTGGCGATGGTAATGATACTTTTATTACAGCTACAAATATTGCAAACACAGATACTATTGATGGTGGCGCAGGTACTGATACATTAACTACAACTACTACGCTTTCTAATCCATCTATATTATCAAATGTAAGTAACATTGAAGTTATTTCACCGATTGGTTCTGCTGGTGGCGGTTATACAGTAACTGCTGATGGCGCAATGGGTGGTGCTACAACATTTAGTCTATTAGATGATACTGGTGAGTTAGCTCTTGTTCTTGGTGGTTCAGGTAAAACATGGACTGCTGATACAACAGTTATCTTTACTGGTAAGAATAACGGTGACGGTATTCTTGGTGAGGACAATGGTGTTGCTGATGACTCAGTTACTAACTCAGCTAATGTAAACCTTACTGTTAAAGGTAATGGTGATGACTTCTTAGCTACACTAACAATTGCTGGTGGTACTGGTACAGATACAATTGAATTAACTGCGAACAGTGGTTCATCAGACTTTAATGCCACAACTGGTGTTGAAAAAATATTAATTGTTGATAATGCTGTACAAGGTAGTGATGTTACTATTGCACTCAATGAAAATATTGCTCTTACTTCACAGCCTGGTGGTATTGAAATCGATGCAACAGCGTTAGATGGATCTACTACAGCTGATGAAGTACTTACAGTTACTGATAATACTACATTAATTCCAATTACCATTAAATCTGGTGGCGGTGCCGATGCTCTTGATGGTGGTAATGCAAACGATACCATTCACGGTAATGATGGTAACGATACTATTGATGGTAATGAAGGACTTGATAGCCTTTCAGGTGGTGCTGGTAACGATACATTTACTCTTAACAGCAAAGCTGAATATGTAACTGCTACCGGTACAGATATTATTGATGGTGGTGCAGGTACTGACTCAGTGACCTTTACAGGTGCTCAAAATCTTACCGCTGCAAATCTTTCAACAATATCAAATACTGAAAGCTGGACAATTCCAACAGGAAGTGACTTGACAATCAGTGATGCGGTTCTCGCTGCAAATCCTGGTCTTGCATTTAACTTTGCTGGTAATGGTACTTTATCAACGGGCGAAGATACAGCTGGAGCATCTTTGATGTCTACTTCAATAGACATAAGGTCAACTGCAGCTGGTAATTTGAAACTTGTTGGCTCATCAAGTGATGATACTTTCACTTTCCAAGCTACAGAAACACTTACTGCTGACGATACAATTGATGGTAATGCTGGTTCTGATACTATTAGAATAGAAAATGATGATGCCTTTACTGGTGTTGCTGGTGACGGTGTAGGTAATGCTACAGGTGCTACAGTTGGTGCTAACATTACTAATGTTGAAAAAATTACAGCGATTGATTTAGGTGCTGATAATAATGCTGGTAATGTTACTGTTACCATTCTATCAGGATTTACAAGTGCTTCATTAGAAATTGATGGTTCTCAACTTGATGCGAATGTAACTACACTATCGCAAGGTGAGCAATTAATCGTTAGCAATGCTAGTGATGCCGCTCTTACAGTTACTGGTGGTTCTTTCGGTGACCAAATTGTTAGTACTGATACGTCAGCTTTAAGTGCTGATAACATTAGTGGTGGTGCTGGTAATGATACTATTACTTCTGGTGGTGGTTCTGATACCATCTTAGGTGGTGCTGGTATTGATAGTATTACTGGTCAACAAGGTGCAGACTCAATTGATGCGGGTGCCGGTAATGATATTATTATTGTTGCTGATGATGATCACTTTAAAGTATCAGGTGGTGTTGAAACTGTTAAAGGTGGTGACGGTACAGATACATTAAGCTTTACTGAAAATGCTGCATTAACTCTTACAGCTCCTGAGCTTTCCGAATTATACAGTGTTGAGAAAATTGCTTTAGCAGGTGCTAGTGCTCAGTCACTTACCTTCGGTAATGCAACATTCACAAACCTTGGTAATGCAAGTCTTACAATTACAACTACTACTGGTGACTCAACAACAAGTATTGACGGTTCTGCTGTATCCAACGGTGCTTTCTTAATCATTGATGATGGATCAAATACTAATAACGATACATTAATTGGTGGTTCTGGTGATGATATCTTTAGAACATCAGGAACTAATATGTTTAATGCTGATGATGTTATTACTGGTAATGGTGGTAACGATACTATCCAGTTAAACAATGATTCTGCTGTACAAGTTATATTAGACTTTAACGATGTAACTGGTGTTGAAAATATAGAAACATGGACTGTAGATGGTACCTCATCAGGTGCTGCTGATATTGAAATTCTACCTGGAGCAACAACAGCTCTTAATACAGGTGCAATTACTGTAGACGCTACTGCATCAACAGCTGGTTCAGTTACATTTAATGTAACAAATTCAGTTGATACAGTTCTTAAGAGCTTCACTATTACTGGTGGTACTGTAAGTGACCAAATTGTTGGTTCTGGTGGTAACGATGTTATCTCTGGTGGTGGAACTACAACTGGTGACACACTAACTGGTGGTGGCGGTAATGATACCATTACAGGTAATGCAGGTGCCGATACCCTAACCGGTGGTACAGGTAATGATTCTATTACAGGTAATGCTGGTGCTGATATCATTAACGGTGGTGCTGGTAATGACATTATATCTGGTGGTGACGGTGTTGATACTATAGAAGGTGATGGCGGTGCTGATAATATTACAACTGGCGCTGGTAAAGATATTATCTTCTACGATACTATCTCTGACTCCTCTGGTAATACCAAAGATACTATTACAGACTTTACTCAGTCCGTACTTAATGCATCAACTGGTGCTCAAATAACTGCAGGTGACTCTATTAAAATTAAGATCAATTCTGCAGTTGCTAATGGCCAGTTAACTAACTTTGTTCTAAGCGACAAAGGTGATGTTGCTAATGCTGGTGAAGCTGTTAATGCAATGAACAACTCGAAGGGTAGTTTTGTATTCGCTAAAGATAACGATGTTCTTTACATCGATATGGATGGTGACTCTACTCTAAATAGTGATGACTATGCATTTGCTTTAACTGGTCTTGATAGTTTCCACGGTGCGGATCTTGACATTGAAATTTATGGTGAAGATTCAGATGCTGTTACTATTACAACATTGGATGGTGATGATAATATTAACACCGGTTCTGGTGCAGATATTATTAACTCTGGCGCAGGTGCTGATATAATTGTTGCTGCAGCTGGTATTAATACTATTAATTCTGGTGCTGGTAACGATACAATAACAACTACCTCAGGTGCTGATATCATTAACGGTGGTGCTGGTGACGATATCATTAACGCAGGTACAGGTATTGACGTAGTTACTGGTGGTACTGGTGATGATGTTCATAATGGTGACGGAAGAGTTGTTACCGCTAACAGACTTGAGATTACAGACTTCGAAGATGCTGGTGATACAGTTGGTGATGTTCTTAAATTAGCAACGGAAGGTTCAACTGTAGCTACTGCTGCTGGTTCAGCTCCTGTCTTTGAGACACTTACTATTACAGAAGCTGATGCCAATGCCTCATTCCTTATGACTGCGGCTACTCTTGCAACAACTGCTGTTGATGTTATTGAGCTAATTGGTACTGATGATTCACATGGTAATCTTGAAACTGACTTTGATACTAATGGTACTGGTGCTGAACTTCTCAAACTATTATCATCAAGTGGAACTGCAGCTTCAATTACTAATGATGTAAAAACAGATAAATATTATATCATTGCATATGATAATGGTGCTGCTTATATCTATCATGTTGACGCTACTACAGATGCCGTTGCACAGGTTGTAGGTGATATCTTGCCGCTATATAAATTAGATGGCGTAGCAGAAGGAGCTCTTGTTGCAGCAGACTTCTTAATGGTCTAAAGGCAATAAATAATGAAATTAAGGGAAGCTTTTGCTTCCCTTTTTTTTTACATAAATAATCTTTTTTTGGTATTATTTTATTATGACAAAAAAATTTCTTCATGTTGGTTGTGGTCAAGCTCAAAAAGAGAATACAACTCAAGTTCTTAAAGAAGACACTTGGGATGAAGTTAGACTTGATATCGACCCATCAGTAAATCCTGATATCATTGGTGATATTTTAGATCTTAATAATATTGATGATAATTCTTATGATGCTGTTTTTTCATCTCATAATATTGAACATGTTTTTATGCATGAAGTTAAAATTGCTCTTAGTGAATTTATGAGGGTTCTTAAAGATGATGGTTTTTTATTATTATGTTGCCCTGATATTAGTAAAGCATGTGAAATGATTGCTTCAGGTAAAGTTGGTGAAAAACTATATGATTCACCTGCAGGTCCTATTTTTCCTTTAGAGCTTTTATACGGTCATAATACTTCTATAGCCGCCGGTAAAACCTATATGGCTCATAAGACTGGTTTCACTATAGATACATTGAAATTTTTTATTGGGGATACTGGTTTTAAATCTTATATTATTGCAGAAGATAATATTTATAATCTATGGGCATTGGCTTATAAAAATAAAACTTTTGATGATGCTGTTTTAACAAGTGAGCTGAAACTTCACTTTGGGATAAGTTAATGACAAATAGTGTAAACCCTGATAATTGGGCTATTTACTATCACAATGATGGTTTTAATATAAAAGGCGATCGTATTATGGGTAGACAAGCCGCAGGCTGGTCTTTCCTAAAAGGTGTTATTAATTCTAACCCATCTAATTTAGGGCTTTATATTCAAAATGAAGATCAAAAAAAAAGTGCTTCCAACGATATAAAAGCAATACTTAGAAAAGACCAAAAAATCGAAATTGACTGGATTCCATTTAGTCAACCTAATTTATCAGCAAAGTATGGTGGAATTTTTTTTCCTGGTCCCGATCTCAATGAATATTCATTCCATCGATCTTTTCATGGTCATGATACTTATAGTTTAGTTGGTATAACGCATACAACTGCTTCTCACGGTGTTATGAGCAGTTTAAAGCAAATTGAGACTTCTAGCCTAATGCCGTGGGATGCGATAATCTGTACTTCTAAGTCTGTTCTGGACACTGTAAATAAAGTAATAAATTCAAATAGAGAAAACCTTAATGCAAAAAATATTACTACTAGTAATATTCTTCCCAAGTTACCAATAATACCTCTTGGAATAGATAATAATGAATTTAATTTTTCTGAAAATGAAAAAATTCAAGCAAGAAAAAAACTAAATATAAGCAATGATGATATTGTTTTAATTTTTGTTGGTAGACTTAGTTTTCATGCTAAAGCACATCATCTTCCTATGTACTTAGCTCTAGAGAAAGCTTTAAAAAAACTTAAAAAAGGAACAAAAATTCATTTAATTCAAACGGGCTGGTTTCCAAATGATTATATCAAAGAGACATTTAAAAATGAGGCAAAACAGATATGCCCATCAATTCAGATGCATTTTCTAGACGGTAAGGACCAAGAAAATAAAAGATTAACTTTTTCAGTTGGTGATATTTTTATTTCGTTAAGTGATAATATTCAAGAAACATTTGGACTTACTCCTCTTGAGGGTATGGCTTCTGGGCTACCAGTAATTGTATCAGATTGGAATGGTTATAGAGATACTGTTGAAGACAAAGAAAATGGTTTTAGAGTAAAGACTGTATCATTAAGCGATGGCAATGGTGAAGATCTAGCTTATTCACATATGATGGGAGTTCTTAACTATGATCATTATATTGGATATTCATCTCAGAGAATTGCTATCGATGTAAAAGATTGTATTAATAAATTAATTTTACTTATCGAAAATAAAAATCTTAGGAGAAAGCTTGGAAATAATGCAAAAGCCAGGGCAAAAAGTGTTTTTGATTGGAGCATAATCTTAAAAGAATATAATTCTCTTAGGGATGAGTTAAATTTAATAAGAGAAAAAGAGTCAATAAATTATCCTGAAATGTGTAATAAAAAGTTACCAAGTGATAGACTAGACCCTTTCTATCTTTTTTCATCATATCCAAGCTCTATACTCAATAAAGATACAAATCTATATATAACAAAGGATATCATTTTATTAGATATTGATGAGTTATATAACTTAAAGAGCATCGAATTTGCTAATCCCGCAATTCCAGATATAAAAAAAATTCAAGAGGTTTATGATATTGTCAATGAAAAAAAATCTACTAATATTGGAATTGTATCATCAATTACAAATATTAATGTAAAAGAAATATATAGGATTATAATATGGTTAATAAAATTTGGATATATTTCTTTAATTGAGGAGTAGTGGATGGCTAAGAAAAAAATACTTTTCATACATCAAAATTTTCCTGCCCAATTTAAACATATAGCAAGATATTTATCTGAAGATAAAAAATATGATGTACATTCTTTATCAGTTGAGAATCTAAAGCCCTCTCTTGATAATTCTAAAATACTGAAAGACATGACTAAGATTAAGCATCATAAATATAAAATTAAAAGTTCATCGTCGGATAATATTCATAGTTTGGCTATGGAGTTTGAGACTAAAATGATTAGGGCAGAGGCTGCAGCAGAGGAGTGCTTTAAATTAAAAAATAATGGTTTTATACCTGACTTAGTTATAAGTCACCCGGGTTGGGGAGAGATATATTTTATTAAAGATATTTGGCCTGAGGCCAAACTATTGTCTTATTTTGAATTTTACTATAGCTCAAAAGGATCAGATGTTGGTTTTGATACTAATGAACCATATACTCCTGAATTGGATAACAACCTTTACTTCCGTTTAAGGGCTAGGAATGCCCCTGGGATGATGAGTTACTTAGATAGTGATATATTAATGTCTCCAACTAATTTTCAAAAAAGTACAGCTCCTAAAATTCTTCAAAATAAAATTAAAGTTATTCACGACGGTATCGAAACCGAAGTAATAAAACCACAAACTAATTCATATTTAAAGTTTACTCATATGGGAAAGGAAATAAAGCTTACTAAAGACAACAAAATTATAACGTTTGTAAGTCGTAATTTAGAACTTTATAGAGGATACCATATTTTTATGAGATCACTACCTCTGATACAAAAAATTCATCCTGATGCATTTATACTAATAATTGGTGGTGATGGAGTAAGTTATGGTGCATCAGCTAATAACGGAAGATCCTATAAAGATATATATTATGATGAGATTAAGGGAGATCTTACAAATCATGAGAATTTAGTTTTTTTAGGAAACTTAGATTATAATTTATTTTTGACTGCTATTGATATTAGTAATGTTCATATTTATCTAACTTATCCATTTGTTTTATCTTGGTCTATGCTAGAAGCTATGTCTCTTGAAAAACTAGTTATAGGGTCGAAAACTAAACCAGTGGAGGAATTAATAAAAGATAAACATAACGGATTATTATTTGATTTTTTTGATTATGAAAAATTAGCTAAATTAACCTCGGATGTTCTTAGTAATCCAAGTAAATATGATGAGATCAGGAAGAATGCTAGAAAAACAATTATTGATAAGTACGATTTGAAAAAAAATATTTTACCAAAACAGCTTAATTTAATTGAAGGATTACTTGAATGACAAAGAGAGTTGAGTTTGATGAAATTAAAAGAATAAACTTAAATCATTTTCCTGATGATAGAGGTTTTTTCGTTGAGACCTTTAATGCCAAATTTTTAAAAACTTATGAGATTAATGATAAATTTGTCCAAGATAATTTGTCATTATCTTTAAAGAAAAATACATTTAGAGGTTTTCACTTTCAGATACCTCCATTTGAACAATCTAAGTTGGTAAATGTAATAAGGGGATCAATTCTTGATATATATATTGATTTGAGAAAAAACTCTGAAACATACCAATGCTATGGATCTTGTGAATTAAATTCTGAGAACGGTTTGTTGTATATACCTAGAGGTTTTGCACATGGCTTTCTTACACTTATGGATGATACTATTGTATCCTATAAGGTTGATAACTATTATGACATTGATTCAGAAAGGGGTATAAAATTTAATGATGATTTTTTCTCTTTAGATTTTAATCTTTCGTTTGATGAAATAATAATTTCGGAAAAAGATAAAAATTTACCTTTATGGGTTGATATCTCCGAAGAAATAAATTTTTAGGGGTAAGCTATTGATAAAAAAGAGATTTTTAGTAACTGGTGGTCTTGGATTTATTGGTTCAAATCTAATAAGAAAATTATCTTTACTAAAAAATGTTCATATCTGCAATATAGATAAAATTAGTTACTCATCATCAAAGGAATCTTTACAAGATATTAAAACTAAAAATTATTCTTTTAAAAAAATAAATATCGCTAATCAAATCAAAGTTAGAGATATTATTGTCAACTTTAGACCAGATTGCATAATACATCTTGCAGCTGAGAGCCATGTTGATAGATCAATCGATGACCCTAGTGAATTTATAAAATCTAATATTGTCGGAACTTATAGTTTATTAAATGCGTCATATCAGTATTGGAAAAGTTTAAAAAATTCTAAAAAGGTTGATTTTAGATTTATTAATGTTTCAACTGATGAGGTTTATGGCTCGCTTTCTAAAAACGAAAGTTCATTTACTGAAGACAGTAATTACAACCCTAATAGTCCTTACTCGGCATCAAAAGCGTCTTCTGATCATCTTGCAAGATCATGGCATAAGACTTATTCTTTTCCAGTGATTACAACAAACACATGTAATAATTATGGACCATGGCAATTTCCTGAGAAATTAATACCCTTAGTTATAAATAAATGTATAAACGGTAAATCAATACCAGTTTATGGTAAAGGTAATCAAATCCGAGACTGGATTAGGGTAGAAGATCATATAGATGGTTTATTTAAGGTTATAGATAAAGGTAAAATTGGTGAAAAATATAATATTGGTGCCAATTGTGAATTATCAAATATTAAGGTTGTTAGAAATATTTGTGATTATTTGGATAAGGTTAGGCCTCTAAAAGGAAAATCATATAAAAATCTTATTAAACATGTAAAAGATAGACCAGGACACGATAGTAGATACGCTATTGATAATAAAAAGGTCCTTAAATTGGGATGGAGACCCAAATATAATTGGCAAGACGGAATCAGTGAAACAATTGACTGGTATTTAGAAAATTATAACTTTTTAGAGTCAAAAACTAAAAAAATATATTCAGGTGAACGGCTTGGAAAATTATAAAGACTTAAAGATTCTCGTTACCGGTGGTAGCGGCCAAATAGGTTCCTGCTTAAAACAAATTAAAAACGATTATAAAAGTATTTTTTATTTTCCTAGTTCAGTCGATTTAAACATCAAAGAACAAGACTCAATTAAAAAATTTATAGATAATAATAAGATTAATTTTGTAATAAATCTTGCGGCATATACAAATGTTGATAAAGCAGAAACTGAAAAAGATGAATCTAATTTAATTAATAATATTGCTCCTACTTTAATAGCTAAGGAATGTAACAAAAGAGAAATACCGTTAATACATTTTTCTACAGATTATGTTTTTGGTGGACAGGGTATCGGTCCTTTCCATCCAAATGATGAAAAATTTCCAGTAAATGAATATGGAAAAAGTAAATCACTTGGCGAAGACAATATTTTAAAAGAAAATAGGAATAGCCTCATTATAAGAGTTGCATCAGTTTTTGGACACTTTGGTAATAATTTTATAAAGACAATGACTAAACTTATTCTTACTAAAGCTGAAGTTAACATTGTTTCGGATAATCAAATATCAATGTTTTATGCGAATGATTTTTCTAGTAATATTACAAAAATTTTAGATTTATTTCACAACCAAGAAACTAGCTCAAATATATTACATTTAGCCTCATCTAAACATACTAATTGGTTTGAGGTTTCAAAGATAATTGCAAATCAAATAAATATTTATGATAATCGTTTATCAACGGCTGAGTTAAATCCTATTTCTTCAAAAGATTGGATTTCTATGGCTAAAAGACCAATAGATAGTAGATTAGAAATAAATAATAATCTTTTGAAGAAATATGATATTAAACTATCCTCTTGGGAGGTAGCAGTAAGAGAAGTTGTTATTAAATATCTGCCTATAATTATCAACGAAGTTAAAAATGGAAAATAAAAATAAAAATACTAAAGGAATTATACTAGCGGGAGGTTCAGGAACTCGACTTCACCCTCTAACGAAAATAACCTCAAAGCAACTTTTACCTGTTTATGATAAACCAATGATTTTTTATCCACTTAGCACATTAATAGAAGCAAATATTAAGGATATTATGATAATCACTGCAAAGGAATATTCAGATAGTTTTAAAAGATTAATTGGCGATGGAAGTGAGCAGGGTGTTTCAATTCAATATACTATTCAAGAGAAACCAGAAGGCATTGCTCAGGCGTTAACTATATGTGAGAATTGGCTTGAGGAATCTTCTGTTGTATTGATACTCGGTGATAATCTTTTCTTTGGCCCAAATTTTAGTAAATTGACTATTGATGCAATTAATAAAAATCAAGGTGCTACTCTTTTTTGCATAAGATCTAACGAACCAGAAAGATTTGGTGTGGTTAATTTTTCAAATGATGGGGAGGCAACTTCCATAATTGAAAAACCTTCTAAACCAACATCTAATTGGGTTGTTACAGGGTTATATATTTATGATAATCAGGCCGCAAATAGATCAAAGTCACTAAAGAAATCGAAAAGGGGTGAGTTTGAGATCACAGATTTAAATCAACAATATCTTAATGACGATAATTTAGATATTATAAAGCTTTCCAAGGAGTATTCTTGGCTGGATACAGGCACGTTTGATACTCTTTTAGAAGCTTCTAATTTCGTTAAACTTAATAAAAAATGATTATTCTTGAAGAGCTCTTTGCGATAGTTTTGTAATGGGATTTAGTACATAACTTAAAACTGTTCTTTCTTCGCCGATTATTGAAACATCACTTTGCATTCCTGATTGAAGTATTATTTTTCTATCCGAGTCGTTTACTTGATTATAATCTATTTCAATTATTGCTGGATAATAGGTGGTGCCATCTTGAGTTGAAGTTGTATTTGAGGCTATTTTAGTAACAATTCCCTCAAATTGACCATAAATTGCCATATCATAAGCAGTAAAAGCAATTTTAGCTTTTTGCCCTTTTCTTACGTAAGCAATATCTTTTGGTAATACAGATGCTTCAATTTTAAGCATGTCGTCTTTTGGAACTATTTCAGATAGTAAATCACCTGTTTTAACAAGCTGACCTATATTAGTAACTTTTGCACTACTAATACTTCCGGAAATAGGAGCCTTTACACTGGAAAACTCTAAATTTCTCTTTGCCTGATTATATCTTTTTTCAGCTTCGACCAAACTAAGTTCCTCATCTAAAAGTCTAAACTCTGAGTCAGAGCCACTTTTTACCAAATTTCTTAAAATTTCTACTTTTCTTTTTCTGGTTTCAAATTCTTTTTTTGCTAATTCAAAGAAATTTTTTGAATTTATATTATCTACTAAATATAGCGTATCCCCTTCATTAACCTCATCATCTAACTTTACATTAATTTTTTCAACTGGGCCTGCTATTCCTGATTGCACTAAATGAACCTTCGAGTCTGGAATTACAGTTCCAGCAGCTCTTACAACCTGATTAACTTCTGCAATTGATGCCCAAATTAAAAAAATGATTGTAAATAGGCCTATAAACCAAAAGAGAAGGAATGACTTCTTATTAGAAGCCCAAAACTCTGGTAAAAGGTATGGAATTATTTCTTCTAGTTTTTCTCTATTAATTAAATTTAGAGAATTTTTTAATTTTGCGGAAATATTTTTTAAAAATTTTTTCATTTAATTATTTTCATTATTTTGTTTTAAAATACTATCTCTTGGGCCAAACTGAACTAATTGACCATCAATTAAAACACCTATTTTATCTACTCTCATTAAATGATTGGTCCTATGAGTAGAGATAATTACAGTTGGTTTATAGGGTAATGAGAGAATATTATTTATTATTTTTTCTTCAGTTGCTCCATCCATTGAGCTTGTAGGCTCATCTAGGATAAGAACTTTAGGTTCACGAACAAGACATCTAGCAAGAGCTATAGCTTGTCTTTGACCTCCTGATAAGTTTGATCCATTTTCTGTTAAGTTATAATTATAACCACCTGGGAGTTTTGAAATAAATTCATGTGCACATGATAATTTTGCAGCTTTTATTACATCTTCCTCACTTATTCCATCTAAGCCGGTACTAATATTATCTAAAACTGAACCTGTAAAAAGATCAATTTTTTGAGGGCAATATCCAATATATTGTCTTAGGTTGTCAGAGGGAATATTCTTTAAATCATAGCCACTCAAACTCACAGTTCCTTTTGTCGGTAGATAAAATCCAATTATATTTCTCAATAATGATGTTTTACCACTACCTATATTTCCTACTAAACCAACAACCTCACCGCTATTAATTTCAAGTGATATATTTCTTAAAATAGAAACCTCATTTGTATCAAATGAAAGATCGTTTATTTTAATATTTCCATTATCTAGAGAAACAGCTTTAAAGTCTTTAGTTAAGTCATCTCTGGAGTCTGTTTGCATGAGCTCATCAATTTTTTTGAATGCTGATAATGCATGATTAAATTTAGTAAGAAGTTGACCGGCTTGTACTAAAGGAGATAAAATTCTACCAGAAAGGATTACACAAGCAATCAACGCACCAGATGTAATATCAAGTGATCCAACTAAAACAACACCATAACAGACAATACCAGCTTGAGCTATTTGAAGACTGGTTTGTGAAAAAGTTATAGCAAAATTCGAAATACCACGTGCACTTGTAGCATTTTTGCTTTGATTGTCTACACTAGAGTTCCATTTATTTTGTAAAAATTTTCCACCTGCAACAGTTCTTACTGTTTCAACATTATTCAATAATTCATGTAAAATTACCATTTTCCCTTGTTGGTTAACAAGATTCTTATCACTAAATCTTTTTAAAATTGGTTGTATTATTGCAGAAACACCGAGCACTAAAGGAACTATTAAAATTGGTACTATTGCTAAAGGCCCAGCAATTGCATAAATAACAAAAAGAAATAAAAACATAAAAGGTAGGTCTATAAAAGCTACCATACTTGCTGAGGTAAAGAAATCTCTAACACCTTCGAATTCCCTTACAGTGTGAGCAACTCCAGAAGATTTACTTAAAAATTCACTGTCATGACTAGTTATTTTAGAAAAAAGGGAATTATTTATATCTTTTTCCATGCTATTTCCAGCCATATCAACAAAATAGGATCTTAAAAGTTTTATAATAAAATCAAATATAATAACAACAGACATACCTATCGTTAAAGCAATTAATGTATTATAAGCAGAATTTGGCATAACTCTGTCATAAACAGTCATTATATAGAAGGCACTTCCAAGACCGAATAAATTTATGAATATGGAGGCAAGGGCGATTTGAACATATGTTCCTTTATTTTTAAGAAGGGAGCCCCAAAACCAATGCTCGCTCAAGGATATTTTTTTTATCTTTTCGCTCATAGCTTAATTCTCATATAATTATTTAGTCTCTGATTTTGATGAAGATAAGATAAGTAACCTTCAATCATACTAATTTCAATCGAAATTGCTTGATCTAAAAGGTTAATTTCTTCTAAGCAACTTGTTACATAATTTTCCGGAGAAAAGTTCGTAGAGTCTAATCTATTTTTAATTATTCTTCTTTGGTCTTTAGTATCATTTAATGATGAAAAAATTTCATTTCTTGTATTGAAGGCGCTCTTGACTAAATTTACAACTTCATTTTCTTTAACGTCATCATTTTTTTTCTCAATGTCTATAGATAATCTACTTGCATCAGTTTTTGCTTTAGAGGCAGCAATTTTTGCAGTTGCTCTACCAAAAGTAAAAATTGGCATAGAGAAAAAAATTCCTCCTCTTACATCTGAGTCATTTTCTTTTTCGTCAAGATCATAGACTGTATATCGAGTATTAAATCCAAACTGTGGTCTAAACTCACCTTTCACAAGGTTTGTATCCTCTTTCGCACCCTCAAAAATAATTTTAGACGCCTCAACATCATAGGCCTCTATATCTCTGTTCATTTCAATTTGAGGTACAGTAATATTAGGAAATTTTGCATTTTCGAACTTCAAATTAAAGAAATACTCAAAAATACCGATATCTCTATTCATATTAGCCTTGAGTATCTGAACTCTTGATTTAAGTGAATTATATTTAATTGAAAATAGTGCTAGAAGAATTGGATCAGATATTCCAAGCTCGACTCTCTCTTTAACTTTGTTCAAATAAGGCTCAATTTCTTTAACTATATCATTACCATAATTATATAAAGAGTACGATTTTACTGCGTTAAGGTATATTCTATTAGCATCAAGTATAAGTTTTGAGAGAGAGTCTTCTCTTTGAACAAATGATAAATTCTTATCAGCAATTGATTTTCTTATTTGAGCATTTATTGATCCACCAGAATATAAAGGCTGGCTTATTTCAATAACTGCATCAAAACTGTCATCCTGTCTTTTTCTTATTGAGTTTGTATCCTCAATACTCCTATCAAGAATATGATCATTCACTATTCTTGTTGATATCTCTGGCCATCTCTGTCTTTTAGAAAATTTTAGTGTTTGATTTTTTTCAATATAATTAGAATTTGCAAATAAAAACTCAGGTTGAGTTATAATACTATCCCTAATAAAACTAAAATATTCATCTTCACTAATAATTCCTGTTCCTGTTTCAAATCCTGAAAAGGAGAGACTTGGCTGAATATTGCTATCAGTTAAAGAGTTTATTTCACTTGAATTAACTTCTGAGAAATAAAAAATTAATAAAAAAAGAAATAAAAAAATATTTTTAAAAAAATGACACATTTATTTTAGAAAATTATTTCTTTTTCTTTTTGTTATTATCTTTTTTTGGTTTTTTATCATTATCTGGTGTTTGATTTTCTCCAAGTTTTTCTGAGATACCTGTAGCACCAGCACTTAATGCATTGATAATTTCACCAACTCTATTTCCTGGAATCTCAATTGTTCCTGACTCAGATAGCTTTCCATCTGTATTTACAGTTAAAGCCTGTATCCTTAAAAGGCCATTAACAAAAGTAATATTCCCTAATCCTTCTACTAACATTTAATCCTCCATTCATTTCACTCAGTTACTATTTAGTTATTAAATAAATTATTTCAAGTATAGAACTTTTAATAGTTACATACACACTAGTTTGATTCGTGTATTATTTTTTTTTTAACTTGAATTAACAATATGGGTTTTTATTAAAAGAAAATATTTAATCTAACTCTTGAAATGTATCTGGAAAATGAAAACTACCACGTAAAAGATATTTCTCATTATTCTTCATTATATTTTCACGATGTATATGTGTCCAATCAGCTGGAAAAATTAGTAGGGTTCCTTTTTTAGGAACAAAAGATAAATTTAAATATTTAAAATCAACGGAACCTTCATCATCATCAATATCGGATAAATAATAAGCCCAAGAAAAAATCTTGTGGGATGAATTAATATTCATTTTGTCACAATGGTAAGCTAAGTGATGACCAGCAACAAGATGTTTTTCTAATACTATTTCACCAAGGTATAGTTTTTCCCATTTATTGAGAAAGTCCCAATTTTTTTTATAATCTTTAAAACAAGAAGTTAATATTTCTACAAATTTGCTCAAAGTATCTATTTTTTTATTTTTGATTTCCTTGGCTGTTATTTTGAACTCAAGGTAGTCCTTTTCTTTTTTATTAATTTTTCCATCATTATTAACACTTACATTATGTTTTTCATGATTTTCATCAAAAAAAGAAGTTATATCTTTTATTAGATCATCATTATTAATATTCCAAGACCCTATAAAGCTTCTAGTCTGACTTTTTTTAATTTCAATTTTTTCCATAATTTCTCTCTTAACCGAAACTTTAAATTTCAAAGACTCCAGTTCTTTTCTTTGAAAGATAAACAGCTTCGTTTTTCATTCCCACAAGGTGATAAAAACTTATAAGCTGCTTTAAAATTTTATCATTTGAAGGGTCTAATTCATGAGCTTTTTTAAAATAAACAAGAGCATCTTTTAATTCAATTAAATTTTTAGTTTGAAAATAATTCGCTACTATTGATAGTGCAAGTATGCTCATAGCGTTTATATTATTAATGGAAAAATCAATTTTAACAGAATCTTTTAAATATTTTATAGTTTCTTTATAATTTTTTTTCTTTAAATATAAGTCTGCTAATGCATTGTATCCTTTAGCAAAATCTTTTTTTAATTCAATTGATTTTTTAAAAAATTCTATAGCATCATCATCTTTTTTGAATGTTTGATAAAGGGAACCTAAATTATAATGAATTGAGAAATTCTTAGGCGCGATAGACTTTGCTTTTAATAAATAATTTAAAGCTTTAGTATTATCTCCCGCAGCTAAATAATTTCTGCTTATGACCTGTAAGATACCAATATCATCAGGATATTTTTTTTCTAATTTAAGTATTTCGTCAAATTTATTTTTTTTACTTTTACTATTAGTTATTTTTTCTAATTCTTCAGCTGCTTTTGATATGTTTTCTGTTTTATTCATTATTTTATCTTTTTTAAGTTTAAAAATATTGATAACCAATGGTGGGCGCGGCTGGGTTTGAACCAGCGACCCCTACGATGTCACCGTAGTGCTCTACCGCTGAGCTACGCGCCCTTATAAAAATAATAATTTCAATTTGAATATATTATCACTAAACCTTAGTATTGTATAAATTAACAATGTTTTTTTTAAAAGATAAATTTAAATTTGGTGATTCATAAAGATGTCTCAAAAATCTACCTATGAAAAAATAGACCTTGCAGAAATTTTTAAAAGCAACGATTATTCAGCCCTAAAGGAAGCTTCCTTAAAAATTCTAAAAAAAACACCTGGGCATGTTGATGCTTTAAATGCTCTTGCAATTTCATATAAGGAGCTGGGCGAGATAAAGAATGCTGAAAAAACTTTTACTCTATTAGTTAATGGTGGAGCAAAAGTTGATTATGTATATTCAAATGCTGGAAATTTCTTTTACAATATAGGAAAAATTGATCAAGCCCTTCAATTACAAAAACATGCAATAAAAATTAATCCTAATAATATAAATGCCTTAAATCAGATTGGTATGGCATTATCTAATAAAGGTAAAGATCAAGATGCTATTAAATACTATAAAGATGCATTAAAAATAGACCCTAATCAAGATTCTACATATATCAATCTTGCTAATTCAAATAGAAATCTAGAAAGATATGATGAAGCTGCAAAATATTACGGTCATTCCGATAAAAAAATGGCAAAGTGTCAACAATTAGAGTGTTTTTATATGCTTGGAGACCATCAGAAATTTTATGAAAATCTTGAATCCTTCTCTAAAAATTATTCTCCTCATCCTTTAGCGGCAACACTTAGTAAGCATGCATCGATAAGGTTTAATAGAGAAGATAATTATTCATTTTGTCCAAAACCTTTTGATTTTGTTCATAAATCTGATTTGTTTAAAAAAAATAATTTTGATGAAAAATTGCTTGAGGATTTTTTTAGTGTTGTGAATAATTTATCTTTATCAGTAAAACAGCAATCTTTACTAAAAAATGGAAAACAATCATCTGGAAATATTTTCCTTATAAACGAAGAGCCAATCCAAAAAATAAAAAAAATAATAATAGATGAGTTAGAGCTATATAAAAAAAAATACAAGAAGTATAATGCTGGAATAATTGAAAGCTGGCCTGAAAATTATAGACTTTATGGCTGGCTGATAATTATGGAAAAAGACGGTAATTTAGGCGCCCATATGCATAAAGAGGGCTGGGTTAGCGGGAGCATTTATCTAGAAAGACCAAAAAGAGTTGATAAATTTGACGGTGACTTATTATTTAGTCTACACGGATCAAATTACCCAACAGATAATAAAGACTATGAGTCTAAATTATTACAAATTGAAAAAGGAACTATGGTACTTTTCCCGTCTTCTCTTTTTCATGGAACATTTCCATTTATATCAAATGAAAAGAGAATAACCTTAGCGTTTGATTTAATGCCAGTGGAGTAAATTTTACATATTCTCAGATAAAAACTTTTCTATTTTGTTCCACATTCTTTTTCTATGAATATCTTTTTCCATAAAAATTTCATGTTCACAGTCTCTGAAATCAATGATTTCATAATTTTTTAATCTTTTAATGGTTTTTTTTATTTTATTTGGATCAACAACCCTATCTTCAAGACTATTTATAACAAGAACCTTAGTCTCAATTTTTTCTACCCAACCTTTTTTTCTTATAATTTTAAATCTCTGATTTACTGCTTTTGCAAAACTATTAGTTATTCCCCATAACCTTATACTTGGATGTTTTCTTACTAATTTTAGAGTTCTTTCATATCTCTCTGGATCTCTAGTTAAATCGTTTTCATTAAATGGAGTTTCAACTCCCATATTTGGTTTAGATCCTAATAGATAATCAGTATCTTTTTTAGTTAAATTCATTAATGATGATACAGTTCTTAAAAAACCCTCGTTCTTAAACCCCAGCATAGGTGCAGATAAAATTCCCATTCTTAGTTTATTAGGATGTCTATAGAATGCTGATAGCATTAAGCAACCTCCCATTGAATGACCAATACCAATATACGGTGTTGGAAATTTTTCTATTTCCATAAATTTTATTATTTCATCAAAATCTTTATCATGTCTTTCAAAATTTTTAATATATGATCTTTCAGTTTCTTTTATCATTCGATCAGACATTCCTTGACCACGCCAATCAAATGCAATAACTGCAAATCCTTTTTCTATAAATTCACTAATTGTTTCAAAATATTTTTCAATAAATTCATTGTGGCCTTGTTGAAGAAGAATTGTCCCAGAATTATTTTTCTCTTTATTTAGCCAATAACATAATCTTATTTTTATACCATCATCCATTTCTACATAATTGGAATTTATACCCAGTGGAGCCTTGTAATTTTCAAGTTCAAGGTATGGAGCTTTGTTAAAATTTTTTGTTTTAAATCCTTCCATAATCATCCTCAATACGAATTATGTCATCTTCCTTAATATCATCGCCTAATTGAATCTCGACAAATATAAGTTCATTATCTCCAGTATTTTCAATTCTATGAAACGTGTTTTTGGGAATATAGATATGATCATTGTCATTAAGTTCATGATGCTTATCACCAACTGTAACTTTACACTTTCCAGTTATAATTTGCCAAAATTCTGCTCTATGATTATGCTTTTGAAGAGATAATTTTGAATTTATAGAGACTTTTATTTCTTTTATTTGATATCCTAAATTTCTAGCTATTATATGATAGTTACCCCATGGTCTTTTCTCAATCTCACCTAAATAATTCTTTGTTAGATTACTACTACTCTCAATTTTTTTTTCACCACCCACTCCAAACTGCAAATCAACTCCTAATTTTAAGCATATATCTTCCTCTCTGATATTTCTGACATTACTTCTGTCTCCACCATTACAATAGCAGATATTTTTATTAGGATTCTTTGAAACAAATTTTTCTATTGCTTGACTACTACTTGGGTCGCTTGATTCTTGAATGATTACTTTTGAAATACTTTTAAACTCTTCAAGAATTTCTTTACGTTGATTTTGGTTCATGAAAGGTTTACCTTTTTTCTTTTTTAACCATTCATCATTATTGAGAAGTAGAACAACATTATTAGCCATTTTTTTTGCATCTTGAAACATTTTTAGATGACCAGCATGAACAGGGTCAAAACCACCACTTACCAGAGCAAAATCATATTTTTTTTTCATTTTTTAACTCATATATCTAGTATATCATTAAATTCTAGTTAAAAATTATAACTAATATTGACATAATTGCATTATCAATTTAGCTTCGCGTCACAAATTGGAAAATACTATGAAGGTTAGAAACTCATTAAAATCATTGAAAGGAAGACACCGAGATAATCGTGTGGCTAAAAGAAAAGGTCGCATGTATATAATTAATAAAACAAATCCTCGTTTTAAGGCGAGGCAAGGTTAATTATTACTTTATACTAGTAACCCTTATTAAATTTGTTGTTCCTTGAACTTTAAGCGGTAAACCAGCTGTAATAACTACTTTATCACCAGAGCTAGCTAAACCACTTTTTTTAACGGTAGTTTTTGTGGATTCTATCATTTTTTCTAAATTTTTTTCATCTTTTTGAAGAATGCACAAAACACCCCATGCTAAGGATAATTTTCTTGCTGTTTCAACAACAGGTGTAATAGTTAGAATTGTTTGAACAGGCCTTACTCTTGAAACCTTTATTCCAGTTGATCCAGATTCTGTGTAGCAAACAATTATTGGTGATGATAAATCATCCGCAAGAGATTTCGCTGCTGTAGCAATGGCATCGGGTGTAGTATTTGGTGTTTGCTCAATTTGATTTGCTAAAATTTTATTATAATTTTTTTCATTTTCAGTACTGTAAGCAATTTTATGCATCATATTAACAGTTTCAACTGGATATTTACCAGAGGCTGACTCAGCCGAGAGCATAATAGCATCAGCACCTTCAAAAACCGCATTAGCAACATCTGATACTTCT
>MDTD01153167.1_pt1 | contig 22677 bp, 16 predicted proteins | sample 811221 | NCBI WGS metagenome assembly MDTD01 (sample SAMN05326646, study PRJNA326480) | marine metagenome | isolation source: seawater | place: Pacific Ocean: South West | collected 2011 | reverse complement strand
GTTGAGTTGAGTTGAGTTGAGTTGAGTTGAGTTGAGTTGAGTTGAGTTGAGTTGAGTTGAGTTGAGTTGAGTTGAGTTGAGAAAATTAAAAAACGCTTCCTCAAAGGAAAATACAAAACTGATTGCCACACTGCCCAATCGCCAAACTTCCTAATCCTTCGGCCTCAAGTTCTTCAGCAAATTAAGGGCGCCTCCCCAACACCTTCGGGATGCTGATTCCTCAAGGCTCTTCTTCGCTGTTGAACGTAGCCCAAAATCCACCGCGCTTGTGACTTTGGCACTCCCAATCCTTCAATCATATTGATTGCAATATAGTCTTCCAGATTTAAAAAACCTTGGCGCCCGCGAACCACTCTGGAAAATGGGCGGTAATCCCAAAACTTCCCTTCCACAAAAGACTCTTCCCATCGGGGATGCCCCGCAATGGCCACACGAATGGACGAAGTCACAGCTCGAATGAATGAGATGTAGGCCTTTCTTTTGGAGACCTTGATATGAAAATGAAGGTGATTGCCCACATTCGCCAATGAATGAACCTGAACTCCAAATTTCTGAGAAAACTTCCCGACAATTTTTGAAATGGCTTTCTGGTTCCTAGGGGTTCGAAAGGAAAGTGATCCCTTGGCTTTACTGGATCTCAGCACCACATGCATGGAGGATTTTGTGGCAATGGGGCGGCCATGGCTTCGCCCTTTTCTAGTTTTCAACAACTCTCCACCATAGGAAAGGCTTGATGGTTTGAACAATGACATCTGAGAAGTGCGCGCCATGTGAACGAAGGTATTTGATGAAGGGTTTTCAGTCAACAAGATTCACTGATGCAAAGGGATTTTTTTGAAAATTGCCTGTCTGGAAACAGATTGAACACCTTGTACCGGGCACATCGGTTACACTTTTGACTCCGCCGGCAGGCTTTAAATCCCAATCCTAGAGACTTCATTTTCATACATGCATTTAAAAATTTCGTTTTCGCTCAATAAAAGATTCTCGAACACCGTGTTTCCCAAGGCAGGAAAAAATTGCCACCCACCCCCTAACCTTCAATTAGATCCTCTTTCAAAAAAGAAACTCCTTGGTGGCATCCTCTCGAGTCTTCGAGGTTGTTTAGGCACGTCCTTCAAATTCAAAAATTCTTTGAAAGGACGTGGCCCCCATAGGGAATGTCTTTTGCGCGTATAAGAGCTTCGCCCTTTTCTTGTCTTTAATAACTCTCCACCATAGCAAAGGCTTGATGGTATTAAACAATACGGCTAAAACAAAAAAGTACTTAGCCTGAAGCAGAATTATTTTCGAAAAATGAAAGAAGACCTTTTCAAACGAAATTTAAAGAAGTTTTTAGGTCCATCAAAAGAGAATTCCTGCCAACAATCTCCAAAAGGGAAATTCAAAAGGAATGCATCAAAAGCAACAGGCACTCTACAGAGCCCAACAGACCAACAGCCCAACAACATTCAACCTCAAAGAAATTCGTCCACGCGCTCCAAACGGCTTCGTAAAATTCGGGTCATGTCGGATTTGACAAAAAGATCATCGGAAAGATTGCCCAAAATCCCAAATGGCAAAGTGTAGTCCACCAGATCGGTCACTAAGGTGTACCCTTCGCCATGGTCTTCAAACTTCATAATGTGCGACCAACTTTTAAAAAAACCTTCCACTTGGTGATACATCAGCCGCTTAGAGTGCAAATGATCATCCACTTTCAATCGCACCAGCTGCTTCATTCCAAAGCGAGTCATGGCCACGCGAATCTCACTGCCCGCCGTGAGCTGATCTGGAGCCGACGCCAACTCCACATAAATCTCTCCACGAAGCAAATCGTGAAGATTGGACGGATCGGCAAGGATCTCAAAAACCTTGGTTCGAGGAGCTTCAATGATGCGAGAGACTTGAATGTGAGCCATAGCTATTTATGCCACGCATCAGTTAAAAACGAAAGTATTTATGATCCCGTCCGAATTGGATAAGTTCAACACCTATGTCCCACTTTGCCTCACCTCCAACCTCTGTGTTCTTCTCCAAAAGCGACGCCCAAGACCCTCGCCTGGGTGAGGTTTTTGCCTTTCACGAAACTCCACTTCTCGACAAAGGACTCGCGCTCCTCGGTTACCCCGATGACGACGGAGTCAAGGCCAACGGAGGTCGCATCGGCGCAAGCCAAGGTCCCGATCAAATTCGCCATTGGCTTTACCGGATGGTGACACCGGAAAATCTTCAAGCTCAAGAAAAGCAAAATATTAAATTGATGGATCTTGGAAACTTAAATCGCTTCGAAAGCTTAAGTCTCAAAGAGCGTCACCTCAATGGCTTTCTAAAGATGAAAGAAGCACTCACTCTGGGCCACAGGGGCTTGAGTTTTGGCGGCGGTCACGATTATGGCTACCCGGATGGGAAGGCCTTTCTCGAAAGCCTTGATGAAAATGCAAAGCCCTTAATTTTAAATTTTGACGCTCACTTGGACGTGCGCCCTCCCAATCCCGAAAATCACAGTGGCACTCCTTTCTACCGTCTGCGAAGCGAATTCCTAAATTTTGAAATGATTCAAATTGGAATTCAAAACCAGTGCAATTCCAAGGCTCATCTCAAATGGTGCAACGAGAACAACATTCAAATTCTTTCATTGGACGCGATTTGGAACTCTTCTCAAAGCTTAGTGGATCTGTTTAAAAATCAGTTCTCTCAAGCACTCACAAAAGATCGCCCCACCTTTGTCTCAATTGATATTGATGGATTTTCGTGGAGTTACGCACCTGGTTGCAGTCAGTCCTGGCCCACCGGTTTAGAGCCTCGAGATTTTTTTCCTCTGTATGACTTTTTACTTCAACACTTGGATGTGCGCCTTACCTCCATTTACGAAGTGGCTCCTCCCTTGGATGTGGAAAATGGAACTTCCAAATTGGCGGCTCAAATTGCCTACCGCTTTTTGAGGTCTCTGTGAGCGCATTCAACGACCTTCCCTTTCCAAAGAGCCTTGGCAGCGACAACCATTCCGGTGTTCATCCAAAAATTCTTCAAGGAATTTTAGACGCCAACCGGGGCCACGCTCACTCTTACGGAATGGATCCCATTTCGGATTTGGCAAAACAAGAGTTTGAGCGCATCTTTCAAAAAGAGCCATTTGTCTTTTACGTTTTCAATGGCACTGCAGCCAATGTCCTGGCTTTGGGATCTTTTTTAAAATCCTATGAATCTGCGCTTTGCTCCGATCAAGCTCACTTGAACTTGGATGAGTGTGGGGCTCCTGAAGTGTTGGCTCGAACAAAACTCACTCCCCTTCCCTCTTATGACGGAAAAATTCGGCCCGAAGATGCGGAAAAATTGTTTGAACGCCAGGGGGATCAACACCACGTGCAGCTCAAAAAGGTGTCTTTGACCCAACCCACAGAGCTGGGCACGGTTTACTCCATGAAGGAGCTTCGCACATGGAAAGATTTTTGTAAAAAGAGGGGCCTTTACCTTCACTGCGATGGTGCGCGCCTGGCAAATGCTCTCAAAAGCAAAGGTCATCAACTTTCGGACTACGCCCAAATCTTTGATGTGATTTCCTTTGGTGGAACAAAAAACGGACTCCTTGGCGCTGAAGCAGTGGTGCTGTTTGATTCTGAAAGGGCCAAAGACCTCAAATTCATTCGAAAGCAGTTTTTAAACCTGCCGAGCAAAACACGATTCCTTGCTGCGCAATTTTACACCTATCTTCAAAACGACCTTTACCTTGAAATGGCCGAGAAGGTTTTGGATCAGGCCCAATATTTAAAATCCAAACTTCAAGAGTTCCCTGAGGTAAAAATTCACTTTCCCGTGGAAAGCAATGCCGTGTTCGCAAGCTTCCCCAAACATTATGTTAAGGAACTTAAGAAATCTCACTTCTTTTACATTTGGGATTCTCAAAAATCCATGGCAAGGCTTATGATCAGTTTTGATTGGACCACCAACGACACCGATCAATTTATCCAATGCCTTCAAGAATTAAAAAACAAAGACGGTCTCCTCCAATCCCAACCTTCAAACACAAATGAGGCGAGCAAATGAATTATCCCGATTATTTAAAAATTCCAGAACTGCTAAACCTTCAAAAGCTCGAAAGTGAAAAGCACGGAAGCACGGCCCATGACGAACACCTCTTTATTATCGTCCACCAAGTGTATGAGCTTTGGTTCAAACAAATTCTTTGGGAAGTAAATTCCATCCTCGATCTTTTTTCGAAAGAAAAATTGGATGAAAAATGGATGGACTTAATTCTTCACCGCTTGAATCGAGTGACGGAAATACAAAAGTTGATGGTGGACCAAGTGGGAATTATGGAAACCATGACTCCGTTGGATTTCCTGGATTTTCGAAACCTTTTGATCCCCGCATCAGGTTTTCAAAGCCATCAGTTTCGCCTGCTAGAAATCAAGTTGGGGCTCCAAAGACAAGATCGCCATCGCTTCAGCGAAAAAGATTTTGATGAGCAGTTAAAGGACGATGAAAAATCCAAAGTGAGATCCAGCGAAAAAGACCTAAGTCTTTTTGAACTGGTTGAAAAATGGCTGGAGCGGACTCCTTTCTTAACCATGAAAGGTTTTGATTTTTGGAGCAGCTTTAAATCCAGTGTGGAGGAAAATCTTCAAAAAGACATCCAGTTGATCAATGAGAATCCCGAACTCAATGACACTCAAAGAGCGAAAAACACCGCCATGCTCACAGAAAGCCTTAAAGGCTTTCAAAGTCTTTTTGACGAAGCCAAATACAAGCAAGATCAAAAAGAGGGAACCTGGAGACTTTCCTACCGCGCACTTCATGCGGCCCTCTTGATTCAGCTCTATCGGGATCAGCCCGTTCTTCAGCTGCCTTTTCGCCTTCTTATGGCTCTTCAAGACATGGATGAACTTTTCACCACCTGGAGATACCGACATGCCATTATGGCCAAACGCATGCTGGGATCTCGTGTAGGAACCGGCGGCTCCTCAGGATTTAAATACCTTCACGAAGCCGCAGAAAAACACAAGGTGTTTAAAGATTTTGTTCAGCTGACCACTTATTTTATTCCGAAGTCCCAGATTCCCAAACTCCCTGCAGACGTGGAAAAGGAATTGGACTTTTACTACAACCGCGCCCAGTCTTGATCCGAAAACAAAAGGGCTCGAACCGGAGAGGCATCTCCGTCTTTGATTTTCAAAGGCGGAGCCACCAACTTGTAAATTCCCTCAGGAACACCTTCTAAAACCAATCCTTCCAGAACAGACAGATTTCTTTTGAACAAAACCTGATGGGACTCCAACCCTTTTGAATCCCAAGGGTCCACCGACGGCGTATCGATACCCACAAGCTCCACACCTTGATCCGCAAGGGCTTCCAAAAGCTCTGGCGCAAAAGAGTAAAAATTATTGTTCCAAATATCAGGATTCGGAAAACTTCCCGTGTAAAAGAGCACCCGTTTTGCCGAAATTCTCGAAAGATCCACATCCTGTTTTAAAATCCGGAGATCTGCACCCGTCGCTTTTGCATGAATCACTTGAGCGGTTCCAATGTAAACGCGAGGATCTTTTTGATCCATGGGCGCACCCTCTTTGTGATAATGACTGGGAGCATCAGCATGGGCGCCAATATGTGGAGTGGTGGTCATCGAAGACAACTCCAGATGATCGCCCTTTGAAAAGTCCATGCTCACGGACCTGGAGAACTTCTGATCCCCGGGAAAAACGGCGGTGTCTGCGCTGAGGGTGGGAGAAATATCAAAATACATATTCAAATCCTACACGAGCTGCTAAATTGAACCAATCATGAAAATTCAAACGGCACGTGGCACTCAAGTCTTTTATGGTCAACCGGCTTACATTTACGAGCACATCCTGACCACCTTCCAAAATCTCTCGCAAAATTTTGGATTTGCACCCATGGCCACCCCGATTTTTGAATCTTCCGCGGTATTTTCGCGAGGACTTGGCGAAAGCTCAGACATCGTTTCAAAAGAGATGTACAGCTTTAACGATCGCAACGGAGACAGTTTCACCTTGCGCCCCGAAGGAACGGCAGGCATTGCCCGAGCCTACGCCGCAGATGGCCTGAGTCAGCACTCCCCATTTAAAGTTTATTACCACGGCCCCATGTTCCGGTATGAGCGTCCTCAAAAAGGACGTTACCGTCAGTTTCACCAACTGGGTGTTGAGAACATCGGCATCACTTCCTATTTCAGCGACCTGGAAGTGATCGATTTGGGTTATCAGTTTCTAGGCGATCTTGGATTGGCAAAGAATTGTGTGCTTTCCATAAACTCCATTGGCGATGAAGAATCTCGAAGGCAGTTTAAGGAAAAATTCGTAAGTTACTTAAAAAATTACGAAAGCGAACTTTCCGAAGACAGCCAGAAGCGCTTAAAGATAAATCCTCTACGAATTTTCGATTCCAAATCGGAAGGCGATCAAAAGATTTTGGAAGGGGCTCCTCGATTAACCGATTCTTTAAACGAGTCCTCTCGGGAGTTTCGCGATCATATTTTTAATGGCTTGGAAAAATTGGGAATCCCTTACCAAAGTGCAAGTGGTCTGGTGCGTGGTTTGGATTATTACTCCCATGAAGTTTTTGAATTTATCACCAAAGATCTGGGCGCCCAAGGGACCGTGTTGGCTGGCGGACGCTATGATCATTTGGTTGAGCAATTGGGCGGTCCGAAGGCTTCTGGAGTGGGCTTCGCCGCGGGAATTGAGCGGTTGAGTCTTTTGCTGGAAGATCAATTCAAAGAGGCCCACTTGGATTTTATGGTGATTCCGGTTCATCAGGATCTGGAAATGGACGCCTTCGCGCTGACTGAAGATTTGCGAAAATCGGGCTTTAAATTGTTCAGTCACTTTTCAGGAAATCTCTCAAAAAGAATGAAAAAGGCAAATTCACAAAATTTAAAAGCGGCCATTCTTTTAGGACCGGATGAATTCAAACAGGGCAAATGCCAATTGAAAGTCTTTGCCACCGGCGAACAGTCTGAAGTGTCTTTGAAAGACTTGAAAGTCACCCTCAGCAAACTTATTAAATAGATTCCAACTTTGTTACGGGTTCCACAGGCCACTGTCTTTGGGCAAACAGCTCTTGGCATCCGACACCTTGTCTTTTTCAAAGAAAGTCCATGCCACCATAGAGGCATCTTTCTTATCAAAAATCACCTGGTCTAAGTTGAGTGGCCCTCGATCAAAAACCAATTTCCAACCCATAAACATCAACCCATGGGGCTTTTGAGTCCCCGCTTTGTCTTTTAAGGATGCCACCAAAAACTCTTGGTCCAAATCAAAGTGTTCCAGTTGCAAAAGCCCTCTGGAAAAGGTCTGGACCAAAAAATCCCGAAGTGAAGCTCCCTTTTTCACAAACCGACAAATGTAAGAGCGCACCCTTTCATCATTGTCACTGTCCCCTTCGGTGACATTCACTGCCAAACTTTCACCACTGTTCTTTGTCCGTTTCGAAAGTTCCAGCTCACAAGCTTTCAGCTCGGAATTTAAATAGTCCCTTCGAAACTTCACAATCATCAAAGTGGCTTGAAATTCTTTGGCACCCACATCACTGTCCGAAAGCCATTTTTCAGACAAACGATCTCCAGGCTCGTCCCAAAAAAGCTCACCCGTTCCCCCGTAAGCTTTTGAATTCAATTTCATTCGACAGGCTTTCAGATCCCCATAAAGGCCTAAGGTCTCTAATTTGGGATCACCCAAAGACTCGCGCTCCACAGATTCGATCTGCTCTTTCAGCTGTTTTTTGTCTTCAGAAAGGGGAGCCCCGCTCGAAGCCTTTTTCACATTGTCTGAAGTCTCTTGACCGTCTCCATCTTCATCCCCGCTTTCTTCCGCATGAATCGCATCCGCTGGCTCTGCGGGCTCTAAAATGCCATTCTCAGAAGCCGTGTCTTCATCCTTTTCAGAAGCCGCTGTTCCTTCGTTGGCCGCCATCTGGTCCAATTGAGCCTCCTCGGTGGAGGCGCCTTGAGTCCCACCGCTGGAGGCGCAAGAAGAAAGGAGTATCGCAAATGGAATCAACAGGAACGGACGAAGAATCGATGAAGTCATAGACAAGATTGTAGGGAAAAGAACAGAACTTGGAAATAAAAAAAGGCAGCCTCGAAGGACTGCCTTTTTCATTGCTTGTTTCTAATGCAATTAGAACAAGTTGATGGTTGCAGAAAGCGCAACGTTTGTGCGGTCTGCACGGATGTCTTCAGGAATAAACTGAACGTTTGGATACAAGTAGAAGTTTCTACCCATAGAAATCCCAAGACCTACAGATTGATAGATCACGTTCTTCTCGAAGGTCATTGCGTTGCTCTCAGAGCGAATGTGCTCGTAAACCCATACACCCGAAATGGTTCTCAAGTTGAATGTGTCGTTGATCACATACTCAAGGAAAGGGTACGCGCCAAAAGAGTAATCCGAAGTAATGTCTTCATAGTCGTAAGGATTGCCTTTTTTGTCATTTTTGTAAAATCCAGTTTTGTTGTAAAAAGTATTTCCAACTGCAACCAGCAAACCTACTCCGAGACCTGTAGAACCGATGTCATAAATGTTGTTTTGAGAAATTCCCAAATTTGCAACATAGCCTTCATCCAGTCGGTTTGAGTTTGTGTATGCTGTCACATCTGCACTAAGCACTGACTGAACTCCGCTCCAGCTGTAAACTTTATTGAAAGAAAGGTAAGGGTTGGAGGCATCCACGCGGTCGCCATTGTAGTCTTCAACTCCATCTGTTTCCAAAGGAGCGATCCATCGAATGCCAATCCCCGCAGACAAACTTTCTGTAGGAGTCATTCTGTAACGTCCACTTACGTTTGCTGATGCAAGAGCTTTCGCAGTGGCAGCCGTTCCTTGAGTGATGTTCGGACGTTCTTCAGCCAAAGGCTTTTCAACTGTTCCACCTGAGTATCCAAGACTTGTTGAAAACGAGTATTTGGATTTTGACCCAGCTTCCGCACGCATTTTTTTGTTAGTGATCACGTCATCCATGTCACCTTCACCTGGAACGGTATTTGTCGTTCCGGCAGCGTCTTCAATTGTCATTGAAGATTCAGCACCTTCTTCTGTCTCTTGAGCGTAGCCCTGAGTACCCAGCAAAAGAACTGCGGCCATGAGGCTTAACATTTTTAGATTCTTCATTCGACTCTCCCCTTTTGTAAGGTTTATTTCCTTAGTTACGCCCCCAAATGCATTTGACCCTGGGGATAAAGACTCTTATGCACTGAGTCTCAGCCTTTGGTCAAGGAATGGTTGGAAGGCGGTCAATATGGAAGAAGGTAAGTGCCTAAATTTGCTTCACTTGTGAAACAAGTTCGCGAAATCAGGCACTAAATCCGAGTAATTTTGTTGTGCGGTGAATAATTTTTACAAGCCCACAGAAGCTGAAAGAACCACCGAAGAACCTCCGGTATGCTTCTGCAGAGACTGCTCCACTTGAGAGGTGTACATCTCACTGCCTTCAAGCCACAAACCATCTTGAAAAACTTGAACTTGATAAGCTTCGCCGGGATTTAAAGGAGCTTTGTAAAAGGACACCACCACAGACTCGCCTTGAACTTGAGCCACCACCATGGAAGTCCCACCACTGACGTGATGAATGCGATAAACAATTTGATCAAAGCCAGAGGCCACACTGAAGTTTTCGGAACGCAAGGTTTCTCGCTCATAGGCTTTTACCGGCTGAGATAAAATTTCGTCCAAACTTCCATAGGAAGAAAGATTTGAAAACACGCTCCAAAGAGCCAATTTGTCCACAGACAAAGAATGAACCAATTGCTTCACTGGTCCTGGAAAATCTTTGTTTAAAAGGTCTTCAAGACTTGCTACTTCTTTACTCTCTTCTTGAGAGGGCAAGGCTTTGGCAAGAATCTTTTCTCCCCGTCCTTCGCGGGACTCTTTGATGCTTTCTTTTAAAAGTTGATCGGGATCTTCTTTGGATTTTTGCGCATGCATTTCGATTTTTGTTTGCGGAGAAAAAAGGTTGGGGATTTGTTCAATGGCAATGGACATGGCGCCAATGAGAATGGCCAAGTGAAGTGAAACGCGGTGAAAGGCCCTCCTGGCCTTTTCCCCGGCAACGATCTTTGGAATCAATTTCGATGGTTTCACTTTAGAAAAAATCCTTTCTTTCACTTGGTCTTAGAAACGGCTCCTCTTGAACCGCCTCTGTGACCGAGGCCCAATCATTGGGCAATGAAAGACAAATCCACAATCCATTCCACCTTGAAAAATTATGTAACACTTTGAAATCATTGACTTTGTAGGAATTTCCAAGCCCGTGACCATGAAAGGACGAAAATATCAGTGCCGCAAAAAGGTACCTGCTTCCTTTTCCGATATGCGCCGCATATCGGAAAAGGAAGCAGGTACCTTTTTGCTAAAAATCGAAGCCGAGGCGAAGATCTAAGGTGGAGTTGAAGAGAGAATCCTGTCCCTTATTAGAGAAACTGTTCGTGGAATAAACAAAGTTGTAGTAGTGCCACTGCCCGTACCAGAAGGCACCCACCTTGAAATTTTGAGAAAGATAGTACGTAGACCCGAGCAATCCATCAAAAGCAAAAGTGGGTTTCACTTCAAAGGAGGCGGCTCCTGAACTCTTTGAAGAAAACGGAAATTGGTAACGCATATAGGATTGAAAACGCCAACGGCCTTTTGGAATTTCTCCCATAAGTCCCGCAGACAAGGTCATCATTTCATTTTGCTTCAACTCTAAGGAGTCGCTTTCGTTCAAATAAACAAAAGGAACGGTGTGCGACTGAACACCAATTCGAGGACCATAAAGCAGCGGCATTCCAAAAATTTTAAAAGGCGCCCACTTGAGCATCAGACCTTCTAAGGCCATCATCTGCCAGACGTAGGTATCTTTATCCAAACTTGCATTGTCGACCACAATCTCCCCGGGGATGATTTTATAACTAAGAACTCCGCCCCATCCGCTTTGAGAGGCATAGCCAATCTCAAAATACTGCCCTAAGTTGTCATTTCTACTTTCCGAATCCAGAGTCCCAAGTTCATTTACCTGTTTGTAATTCACATAACTCATCCCAGATCCAATCCAACTCCAAAAGGTCGCAAACCGTTGTTTGAATTCTTGGGTGAGCTTTTTCAAATCCTCCTTGGATTCAGGTTTAGCTTTTTCTTCACTGGCCAACTTGCGCTTCACTTCTGCTTTCTTTTGAGCCAGACGCATTTGCTGTGCGATTTCCTTGGCTGAAATGCGACGGGACTTTGAAAATCCAGAAATAGGTTTTCCCTTTCCATCCAAGGCCCGAACCCGCCAGTAGTAATCTTGATTGACGGAAAGTTTCAAATTGCGCTCAGGTTCTTTGCCTTTAACCACCGTGGGACGGCGGTATCCCGAATTTGTGGCCACTTGGAACTCGTAGTCTTTTGCAAAAAGGACTGGCGTAAATCCCACGCGAACGGGAATCTTTCCGCCTTTTTTCATTTTCTCAGGAACCACTTCCACCAAGTTTTCTTTGGGAGGCTCTAAGGTGATTTTCAATTTCTCTTGAGCGGACCATCGACTGGGCAGTTTGCCCGCCTTGTGAAGTTGGTATTTGTAACCGACAGAACTTGGATAAATTTTACCCTTTGGAAAGGAGGCATCTTGTTGCCGGAGAACCCGCCCGTCACCCAAATCAATATTGATTTGGTCATAAAATGGTTTCAAGTCCGCGAAATAATCTCTCAAGAAACCCTTCTCCCATAAAAAGCTTCGGGTCTCTTCATCTGAGGCTCCATATAAATACGGAGGATAAGCCAAGTTTTGAATGATCACTTCTCTCGCCAACTGTGGCTCCGGCGCCGTAATCATTTTTAAATCTTCTTTCACTTTAAAAGATCGAGGCTTTGACCAATCCGACAAACGACCTTCCCCATAATCTGATCGGACACGAAGGAAGTATTGGCCTGGTGGCAAATCTTTCAACCAACTGGTCTGATCAAAACTGTCATTGGCCAAAACCGTTTTAAATTCAGGATCTCCTGACAACTGTGCCCAAGTCTTTGGAAACGCCGAATCCCCTCGAACTTTAAACAAAGTGGGATGGTCCTTTCGGTATTCCGTTTTAAAAATTTCAGCTTCCAATGGCGCCAATATACGAGGCGGCTCCATAATGATTAAATTGAAGCTTTGAATGGCGGACACTTCGCCTTCATTTCCTCGGACACGATAATAAAGCTGACGGGATTTAGAAACAGACATGTCCACAGAAGTCTTGCCCACCACAGTTCGTCTGAGTGGACGGTCAAAGTTTGAAGTCTTAGAAAATTCCAAATTGAACTTTTGACTTTGAGAAACCTGCTGAGCTCCACCATAAATCCATTTGAATCTTAAAGATTGGGGGTCTTTAAAATAAAGAGTGCCCTCGGGGCTTGGATCGACGAACTGCAAGTCCAATTTTTCAACCTTAACGTCAGCAACTTTCTTCACGTCCTTGGGGAGTTCCAGCTGGCTGTTTTCGCCCAAAGACTTTACCTCGCCGTTGATCTCCACTTCCGCCGTTCCCTTAACCACCTGAAGGGTCGTTTTGTCTCCATCTTTTTTCAATACGATTTGAGCTTTAGAGTTTGTTTTTAGAAGGGTGGGTTTGCTCGCCCCCGTGTCGATGTAGACCTTCTCATTTTTGGCGACCTTTCCAAATACGGTCCCAAAGTTTAAGTTCAAAAAGTTGGCATCCATCTCTCGACGTAAAACCACAAGAGAATTCTGAGTGACCGTCAACTGACTCTCACCCAGCTTCAAATCCGCAGAGGAGTTGTCACCTGCAAAAACGGAGTCGTTGTACTGAAGAGCTTGACCCTTCATGGCTTTTTGCCATGTAACTTCCTCGTCGAACTTTAAACGCACATCCCCCGACTGCGAAACAATCATCCCAATGCTTCCACTGCGATTGCGCATCCCGCTCCACAACCAATCATCAAAATACAAAGCACCACCCGCGAACAGCAAAAGCAATAGCGCAGCCAGCACCAAAACTTTTTCTGTTTTGTGCGAAGATTTACCCTTCGAACTCGAAGAGTTGTCGCTTTTTGGGGTTGCTTTTAAATCCAAAAAATTTTCCTTTTTCGAAGCAAAAAATCTTCTTTTTGCTTACCTATCTATCGGAAAATCCTACGGAATATTCGATCTGACTTAAGGCTTAATTTGTTCTTAAATCCGCCTCCAGCTTGCGAATCCGTTGAAGGATTGTTTGCGATCGAGAATCCTTGTCCCCATCAAGCTTTAGTCGAGCGTATGCGTTTTTAATCACGTCTTTGGCCTGGTCCTTTTGCCCCATTTTTTTAAGAACTTCCACATAGACCCATGCGGAACCAAACCAATTGAAGTCATAAGAAGCTTCCATGGCGCGCTTCGCCCAGACCTTTGCCTGGTCCAGATTTTTGCGCTCCGACATCAAGAATCGAGAGTAACGCTGAAGAAAGGTGGGATCTTCAGGATACTTCTCCACCAATTTTCTATAAACCTTTTCAACCAAGGAAAGATCGTACTCCTTTGCACACGCCAACATCCCTTGAGAAGCAAAACGTGGAGTCTTTAGACTGGAGAACGAAATCATTTTCTCAAAAGTTTCGGCGCAGTCTTTGGCGAGATTTTTGGTCTTTTTCTTGTCGCCTTGGGACTCATAAAACTTCATTTGCGCATAATACTCTTCCGCAAGACGACCCAATTTTTCAGCCGCATTTTGATCTTTGGCATCTAAGATTTCGCCAGCGCGACTTTTAAGTTTTTCAGTCTCTGTTTTGCAAATTTCTTTGTTCTTTTCGGAGCCGCAAATATCCATCAAATAAAAAGGAAAGGAGCTCGAGTCCCGAGAGGCATTTAGAACCTTCAGTTTATAGTCTTCCTCACTCATTCCTTTGGCAATCAAATCCTCTTTGCGCTGATCCAACCAAGAGGACATCAAAAACTCAGGAACCTGATCGGTTGAAATTTTCTGAAGAAAGTCTCCGTCCCTTTTTGCCAAAGCGGATTCAAGAACAAATTCCAAATCTCTCTTTTGTTCTTTTTCAAACTGAAGCGTCAGAAAATCTTTGGACCTCTGTAGCCAATCACCTGCGAGACGCGCTAAGACTTTTTTTCGAACCTCGGAATAGCTTGAATTCAAGTAGGGGGAAACCCTCTCCCACCAAGCCTTTAAAGAAGCCATTGTAAGATCTTGCCTGAAACGGCTGATCTCTTGAAAGTCTGAATTCAAAAGAATAAAACTGGGGTACTCCTGAAAAGGGACTTCCTTTTCAAAACTTGCTGACACTTGTGAGTCCCCATCCACATAGGCCTTAAAAAGTCCTTTGGAGAACTCTTCGAACGCTTTGGTGCCTATCAAATATTCTTTGGCCTGATTGCACGAAGAACACCAATCGGTTGAAATCATCAAAAACACAGGCTTCCCCGCTTCTTTTGCTTTAGCCTTGAGCTCCTGATAATTCCCTTCGACAAAACCCGAGAGCAACTGTTTATGGATTTGTTCTTTCATTTCAACAAGCCCCGGGCGAAGAGGCTCTGGCTTTTTCCCTTTGGGAAGATTCACCACAGTCAACGTAAGAGCATTGGTTTTACAGCGAGTTTTTTTGTCGTCACAGATATTAAAGACCAGATTGGAAGTTCCCGTTTTTAAAAACTGGCAGGAAATTTCATTCTTCTCTTTCGAAACAACATTGGCACTTTCGCAACTTTGATCCGCAGCCAATTCAAAGTGGTATCCTTCCAAAGGTTTAAAATGGACCACTTCGTTTTCAAAAGCTTCCGGAGAAAAATCTTGAACTAGTGCAGCAGCCATCCCACCCCAGATCATTACTCCTAACAAAATATTGAACTTCCTCATTTTTAAATCCTCTTTATTTTGAACAACTTTAAGACAATTCTGTGGCGTGTATATAAAAGTATGAAATCTCTCCGAAAGTCACGACCAATAAATCAACAACACTTGCCCCTGTCCATAGAAAAAAAGATCGACAGTTCTCAAAATATCCACAGGCCGAACCAGACTAAAATCGGGCTCAGCAAGCTGGCTCAAGATCTAGTTTGGGCCTGCCGTTTGAGATCTCATGAAAATATCAATTCAAGCCTTCCTATTTATCAACCTGGTCTTTTCCGGTTTTTCCGTCTTGGCGGCAAACAACACTCCAAACTACTGGAACTGTAAAAACCGGGCCTTTGGAAGTTGGGGATCCATTGGATACTACGCCGACTCCTGTGATGTAGACCCTTTTGTGGATCGCAATCAAATGAAGAGGATCTATGGGCCGGTGGTGATTCCAAACAAGGGATCCACCGCGCAAATCAACAAATATATGTCAGAGATGTATCCCGTCGTTCGCGATGTCTCAAAGTTTTACATTCAATCGCGAAAGCCCGGAGTGAGTGCGGCTGAGATCAAGGCCTTTCAAGATGCCATCTATGCTTTGGTTCACCAAGAAAGTTTTTGGAGTCACTACCGAAACACTTCAAGCACCAACCTTAAAATGATTCGCGGAGATGTGGGACACGGTCACGGCTTGATGCAAGTGGATGACCGCCACCACTTTGTCAGCATCAAAAATGGTGTGGGCGCAAACCTAGGAATTCATTTCGCCTACGCCTTGGATATCTATTACCAAGCCTGGCAAGCCGCGCCCTCAAAATCCTGTGTCTCCAGCCCGTCAAATTGGTTGGCCCGCACTCGCTCAGCCTACAGCGCCTACAACGGCGGGATGGGAAGCATCTGTCGCTGGACAAATCCCAAACATACTTGGGCCCGAAATGACAAAAACTTTTTAGACAAATACAACCAAAGGCAATGGTTGAAATACGTTGCAGACACCAACCGTAAAGCCTCCATCAACATCGGATGTCTTTCCCAAGGTCAAGAAAACTGTCCCGTGGAAGGCGGAACTCCCCCACCCACTCCAAACCCGGCACCTACGCCGACGCCCACTCCAACCCCTCCACCAGTGTCTGACGTGGATTACGCAAAGGATGTCTTTTATAAAAACTCCAAAGGACTGTTCTGCGCCTACAATGACGACAAACTGCTTTGCCTTCCCAACTACAGAGATGCTGCGTGCATAAACTCTCTCCTTGGGCGAAACATTCAAGTGGCAGTTCCCTTTAAATCCACCTACCGTGAAGTTCCCATTGAAGTTCTGGACCGCAATAAAATCTGTAAAGAAAACATCCCCGGATTGCTTGAAATCGGATCTTCTTTGAAGGTTCTCAAAAACATTAACCTGCGACGATCGCCTGCGGGAAGTTTGATTAAAACTTTAAAAGATGGATCTGAGTATCAGGTCCTTGATTTTGAAGTGAAAAACGATGGCGTTCAAACGCGCTTTTACAAAGTGGCTTCTGGATCTTCACAAGGCTACTTCTACGCCGGCGACTTGAAAAATTACAAAGAGTGGGCCGTAGAAGCTCAGGCAGGAGCACCCTCTCAAGAAATCGCCAAAGTTGGAGATCTCATTCGCATTCTAAACTCTGTGGGAATCAATCAGCGCACAACGCCTGGTGGAAAATTGATTCAAAGAGTCCCAAAGAATACTGTGGTTAAAGTTTCTGAGATCAAATTCAGCGGATCGAACAACTACCTCTATTACAAAGTTTCTTACAATGGAAGAGACGGCTACATCTATGCCGGTCAAGGTTTCCCCATTTCCACCTACGCTTCATGGGCCAAGGTTGAAGCCGCAGTGAACGTGGCATCCGTGCAACAGGTTATGATTCAAGCTCCAGTTTATTACGCCAACTTGATGAGCTGTGATTCCAACGGTTGCGAAAAAAGCGAGAACTTCGTTCCCGGACCCAAAATGGATGCAAAGCCCGAAGATCGTGTTCTTGAGATTCTCCAAACCTCTTCCACCGGCTGGTCTCTGGTGAGACATCCTTCTTCTGGAAAACAAGGCTGGATCCAATCCTCTGACTTAGGAGCTGCACAGTGAAAGAAATGAAATTGATTGTCCCCTTTGTGGGAGTGGCATTGATTCTGGCAGCTCTCCGGCTGACTTCAACCTCAGAAGAAAATCCCCAGCGTGGAGTGGCTTCGCAGACTGTGCCGAATAATCTGCCTGCCAAAAATCAAAGCAGTAAAAAAATGGCAGCCCTTAAAAAGAAGCTTTTGAAAAATGTAAAACCTCAAACGCTTCAAAAAATTTCTCAAACGAAAAAAACCTCGTTTTCATTAGAGAGTTATCGAGAAACCCTTCATCGGGTCAAATCCTGCTACGACAACGAAAACTGTCGTTACGACAAGTCGGATCCAAAATCTTATGAGTTTGCCATTGGGAAAGACTTGGCTCGCCGAATTGAGCGCTTAAAAGGATACATCCAAAGGACCCAATTGGAAGACGATCAAGTCTCTCAAATTGGACGCGAGTTTCTTGAGGTGTCTGATGGATACGTAAAGGAAGCTGCGTTGGACTTGATTTCTTCTCAACCTCCTTCCGTCCAAAATAGGGATTCCATTTTGGACAATGTTGTAAAAAGCTACGACGAAAAACTGATTCCGCAAGCCTTGATGGAATTGAACAAATATCCAGACGCACACTCGCAAATGGTGATCGCCGGAGCCATTGGCGAAACTTTGTCTCAAGGGAGTTTTCGCGTAAAGCAAAAGCTGGCTGAGCACTCTTCGGCATTGATCAATAGCCATACCTACGAAAACTACAAAGAAGTGGCGAAAAATCTGCCTCCTGATTCTCCAGTAAAGTCCTATTTGGATTCAGCCTTGAATGAATACCGAATGAAAAACATGGGTGGCTAAGAGTCGCCCTTTGGTTTTTCAGGGTCTCCTGCAGGAGTCGGATGGGGCTTTGGTGAATAGCGCATGGCAAAGGTGTGATAAAGGGATTCTTTCGAGGTCAAACGAGCCGCACCGTAAGCCACCAACGAAGCCATGAGCAAGGGAAGCAAAAGCAAATGGTTGTGAGTCATTTCTGACACAATAATCACCGCGGTAATGGGTGATCGAATCACGCCCGCAAAAAAGGAAACCATTCCAAGAAGCACAAAAGCCTGACTGTGCGTCGTATGAAAAACATCCGTCAGCCAACTTCCAATCCCCGCTCCAATGGATAGCGTGGGAGCAAAAATCCCCCCAGGCACCCCACTCAAATAAGACAAAGCCGTCACCACAAATTTAAATGCAGAGTAATGTTGAACTTGGGATGTTCCCTCTAAAAGCGCTTTGGCCTCTCCGTAACCAGTTCCGAATGTTGCGCCATTGGTGTAATAACCGATGGCCGCAATGATCAATCCAAAAACAAACGTGAGTGCATAGGCTTTTTTTGTGGATTGTTTCTGAACCCACAGAGAACCTTTGATCAGAGTCAGAGAGAAAAATCCTCCAGAAAGCCCGGTGAGAAACCCAATGGGAATGGCATACATCTGCTCCCAACCCATCAAGCCCACCTGGGTAGAACCAAAATAAAAGTAAGGTCCGCTCAATGACAGCGCACAAAGACCAGAAACCACAATGGACATCAATAAAATTGATGTCTCACGTTCGTAAAAGGACTTTCCAAGCTCTTCAATGGCAAAAACAATTCCTGCAATGGGAGTGTTAAATGCCGCCGAAACTCCCGACGCTCCCCCTGCCAAGATCAAAGATCTTTCCGAATACATCACCGGCGCCCGAAGAATCTTGGAAAAAAAACGAGCGATGATGGCTCCGATCTGAACCGTAGGACCCTCACGGCCCACACTGGCCCCTGCGATGAGCGCGATGTTTGTCCCGATCACTTTTCCAATCCCTGCACGAAAGCTGAGGAGTTTTTCACTTTGACCAGGGGTCATTGCCGCAATCACCTGGGGAATCCCACTGCCCTCGGCCCCCTTAAAAACTCTTTCGGTAAGCCACTTCGCCAGCAGCAATCCCAGCGGCGTGATCACAAAGGGCAAACGAGGCTCAATGTCATAAAGAATTTCAAAAAGATGAATGGACGTGTCACTGAGAGAAGCGAATCCCACCGCAACCAATCCAATGAGCGAGGCCGCGATAAAAATATAAATCCGATTTCTCCAATGGTGATAGGAAATGGCCTCTTCTGGAAAATCGTATTTAATATTTAAGGATTCTATGTGGATGTGCCCACGGCGAATTTCATTGAGTTGCCTGACCACCTCTTCGGTGTAGGCCTTGAGCTCGCGGTATCTTTTCTCGTCATCGGATCGAGGCATGTTTTAAACTTCAAATTCAGCTAAGATTGAGAAACTTCGACCACCATCTCACCTCTTCTCGGGGATGACAAGCCCTCTCCAGACAAAGATTCTAGCGGACAAAAGGAGTTCGGGTCAGCTCCACCGAAGGTCGAGCGGAAAGCTCTGCTTTTTGGCGATTGTAATTGGGAACGTACACCCGCCACTCCTCAGGTCCAGGGTCAATTTTTTCGGGCAAGCTCCAAGAAAATCCGTGCAAGCCAGAGATTCCCTGGCTCGAGTTGACGTCTAACCGCAACTGGTTGGTTAAAATGGACCTGAAGATTTTTCCATTTCGATAAATGTGAATATAAATGGACGTGCTCGATTCGTCCGGGTCATAGCCCCAACCACTTAAGGTGGCGTTGCCTTTGGAGTCGACGAAAAAATTCACCTCTCCTTTGGGAGCAGATTGATTTTGAAACATTCCGCTTGCAGATGGGCCCATCAACGCTTCTGAGATTTTAAGAAAATCATAGCTTAAAGTTCCAAAGGTCTTTTCAGACAAAATGTTTCGAGGATGGAGCATCCAGCTGCCCACCACAATCCCCTGAGGAATTTCCTCGGTGGACGCGGTCCAACTTGCCAGATAATCCAAAGCCGCCGAGAGCCAATTTTGCTCACGCAAATCGTCCGGTGGCCTCCAGTCTCTGAAGAAATAAACACACTCTTCACTGGGAATGGAAGTCGCACAGGGTTGTTGTGCCGGATCCGCCGGAGCCGAAATCGTGTCCGCCAAAGAATTGATGTGAGGAATCACTTTCAAATTTTCAGAATTTGCCTGTTGAAAGAGCAGCTTCTCCCTCTCTCCAGTGGACCGTCCCCCGTTGTCCACCAAAAGACTTTCGAAAGAAAGGCCCCTTGCCGCCACCTCTTTTTGGAGAGTTTCAAAAATCTCTTTGTAATCTCCCGAGGGAGAGTTGGTGGATGCGGCGTTGGTTCTTGGAAGGCTGTTGTAATCCCATTCTGAAAAGCTCACATTCAAATGAAAAATGGGATCCTTTTGACCTTCGGAGCGAAACCATCGAACCAATTCAATCATGTAGTTTACGGTTTCTTGGGCAGCTTCCTCAGGAGTGGCGTGAAATCTTTCGCGGCAAGGGCTCACATAAAGGATTCGCTTCATTGGACTTTTTAAAGTGATGGAGTGGATTTCACCACCGGCCAAGAAGATTTTTTTAAGAATTCCGAAGTGATATCTTGCGGCGGCTTTTCCGAGATTTAGAAGATTGGTGCTGCGACAGATCTGTTCGTAAACACCTTGAGTGTTGAAATTTAAGCGGACCTGATTTTTTTGAAGAACCTCAGCCAACTCCTCCAACTGCTGAGATCGAGCGTTCAGAAGATAGGTGTAATCCAAACTTAAAATGTCCAATTTGTTTAAGGTTTGCGCCCAATCATGTTCGGACTGCAGATTTAAATTGTACGTGTCCACCGAATAAAGAGAAGGCTCCAACCAAAGTTCACGGGCAGGAAGTTTCGGCGACCCGGATGCTGGATTGTAATCTTCAAGATCTGTTTTTTGTTCGGCTTTGCATGTGGAATAGGGATAGCGTCCGGTAAGATTGCCCTCCTGACAAACACGTTTTTCAGATTCACAAATTTGGCCTGCAGAAACGGTTCGCGTTTTGAAAGCCCAGACGCTTTTGCCTTCGATGATTTCTTTGTTGTTGAATACGCAAAGGCTTTCGGCTTTTAGACTTTCAGAATCGTAAATCGCAACCGTTTTCGAGCGGTTGCAATTTTGAAAACTCAAAATCATTGAGACTAAAAAAATCCCAGCCAAGACTTTTTTGTTTCTTGAGGAAAACTTTGCTCGACCCAATGAGTTCCCATTCTTTTTTTGAGGTTTTAATTTAGATTGTGACCGCTCCGATTCTCTTCGATTTTAACGGAAGCTTTCTCAAAAGCCCACCACGGATCCCGCTTGTCTCACTTTGAGACAACATCCTTGGACTTTGATCGGGATGGAGATGTTTCCTTGGTGTTTCCTGCGATTTTCTTGAGGTTCTGTTTCCGGATACTCTTCTTCCAAAGTCTAAACTCCATAACTCCAGACCCGTCCATCCATGGAGTTTTCCAGGAAGCGTTACTCATTTCTCAACTTCAAAGACCTCCTCAAGCAAACGCGCCCATCCATGGGCTCACAAGAATTTTTCTTTCAAAAAAACACATCCTGTTTTCTCGAGATTCTATTTCCGGGCACTCTTCTTTCAAGATCTAACATCCATAACTCCAGACCCGTCCATCTTTGGAGTTTTCTAGGAAGCGTTACCCATTTCTCAACTTCAAAGACCTCCTCAAGCAAACGCGCCCATCCATGGGCTCACAAGAATTTTTCTTTTAAAAAAACACATCCTGTTTTCTTGAGGTTTGCTCAATGAGGTCTTTGAGCTTGAGAAACCTGCAACACTTCAAATGCATCATTTTTTATAGGCGCCTATAATTTGAAGGATGTATCCATCGCGAATTCGCCAATCTTTTATTGTAAATTGTTTGCATTGAAACGGACACACCCTTCCTTGGGCTCTACCAGCATTTGCCCGATGGGCAAAACGCATCCCGCTTGCTGGAGGCCCTTTTCTATACAAACAATTTAGAACTAAAAGATTGGTGATTCTTTGGCGAAACAAAGGCCAAATTCCTTAGCGCTTATAAAGGTTTCAGCGAGGTCCCGATCAACCTTTGCGTTGGTTGTGGCTGGCGCATAGGACTTGGAGGTTTCGCCTTTGCTGATCCCCGCCTCTTCTTACGGGAAAAATATGATCCACTTGTAAAAAGTGATCAGACCCGCATCCTGGATACTGGCACTTAAAGTTTGCAGCTTTCAATACATCATTTCGTAGGCGCCTAGAAATTTGCCTTGGATTCTGTGATTTTGTAGGTTTAAACTGCGTATCGTCGAATTTCTTCAACTCTTTTTCGATCAGGTCCACAAACAAACTTTCCAAAGTGTGATTGTGTGACTTCAGCGCTTTCAGTTTGTTTAGTTTTTCATTCTGCGCATGGGTCAGTTCTAGCCTCACATAAACCTTGTCTACATATTCGGTCTTTTTGATTTTGATCGGCGCAGATGGATCCAGAAACATCTTCTTCACTTCCCGAGAAGACTTATGTTCCATGGATTTCAAAACCTTTCGCTTTTCAGACACAGGTTTTCCCCGAAGATGTTTGAATGCCGCAGCTACCGCAGAAAGCGTTAAACTTCCCTGATCAATTTTTTGCTTGATTTCTGGAATTTCCCGAGAGAGTCGCACGCAGGCTTGTCGGTGGTATGCGGTCGCTTCCGAATACCCAAGACCTCGGACCAAATAGTCAAAAAGAGACGGATGACCCATTTTTAAATATCCCCGTCCATCTTCCATTTCTTGAAGCTTATTCAAGATTTCAGAGGTGATTCGTTTTTCTTTGTCGCGAAGTTCAAGCAGTTCTAGATGGATTTTCATATGTCCCGTTGTTTGCTGTTTGTTGTTTGTTGTTTGTTGTTTGTTGTTTGTTGTTTGTTGTTTGTTGTTTGTTGTTTGTTGTTTGTTGTTT
>MDTD01096021.1_pt1 | contig 22687 bp, 13 predicted proteins | sample 811221 | NCBI WGS metagenome assembly MDTD01 (sample SAMN05326646, study PRJNA326480) | marine metagenome | isolation source: seawater | place: Pacific Ocean: South West | collected 2011 | reverse complement strand
TACCGGAAGCTTCCTTGCCGGCGGTGGAAATTTGCTCTGAGAGATCTGCTGCCGGATAAACTTTCTGGGCCAGAGAGACATTGAAATCCGGTAAGAATACGACCTTCAAGAGATCGGCCACGTCTTTGTCGTTGTTTATGACATCGGCCACCGAAGTGATCAATTTGATTATCAGTTTGGCCATGAAATAGCCTGGGGCGGCCTTGCCACCAAACATAAATGTTCTTGGCTGGAAATCAGAAGGGGTATTTTCTTTCAGTGAGTTATACAGATTTATGATGTGAAGGACATTGAGGTGCTGTCTCTTGTACTCATGCATCCGTTTGACCTGGATATCGTAGATGCTTTCCGGGTTGATAATCACTCCGGTCTTTCTCTCTACAATTTCGGCAAATTGTTTTTTCTTCGTCAGTTTGACCTGATGCCAATCTTTTTGAAACTCTTTATCCGTGGAGAATTTCTCCAGCTTCTTGAGTTGGTCCAGATCCTTAACCCATCCGTCTCCGATGCGGTCCGAGATCAGGTCAGTCAATTCCGGATTGCTCAGGGCAAGCCAACGTCTGGGTGTGACACCGTTGGTTACGTTGACAAATTTTTCCGGGTTCAATTTGTAGAAGTCGTTAAGTACGTTGCTTTTTAGAAGCTCGGTATGAAGTTCAGCCACACCGTTGATGCGAGAACTTCCCACACAGGCAAGATTGGCCATGCGGACGAATTTGCCATCGGATTCTTCGATTAATGAAAGCCTTGAAATTACTTCATCGGTGACATGGGGTCTTGTTTTGATACGGTCGAGGAATCGCTGATTAATCTCGTAGATAATCTGCATATGGCGGGGTAAGAGTTGTTCCATCAAACTGACCGGCCACTTTTCCAGAGCTTCCGGCAAGAGAGTGTGGTTGGTGTAGGCAAAGCAGTTGGATGTCACATGCCAGGCTGTGTTCCAATCCAGACCATGCTCATCTATTAGTAGGCGCATTAGCTCCGGTATCGCGATGGACGGATGGGTGTCATTGAGCTGAATGACGAAGCGTTTGTGTAAGTTCTCCACCCGGTCGCCGACCATGTGCTGGAACTGAATTATATTTTGCAGAGAGCAGGAGACAAAGAAGTATTGTTGCTGCAACCTCAATTGTTTGCCCTGGGAGACATTGTCGTTCGGGTAGAGTACTTTGGAGATATTTTCCGACATCATTTTGTCGGTGACCGCTCCAAGATAATCACCCATGTTGAATATTTGAAAGTCAAAAGTTTCGGGAGCTTCTGCTCTCCAGAGCCTGAGCGTATTGGCGGTGTTGTTTTTGTAGCCGGCGATAGGGGTATCGTAAGGTATTCCTCTTACTTCTCGGTCGGCATTCCAGCGAACTCTGTAATTGCCATTTTCATCCTTGTAAGATTCGGTGGAGCCGCCGAATTTGACAGGGAATGCCGCTTCCGGTCTGGGAAGCTCCCAGGGATTTCCATAACGCAGCCAGCGATCGGCGATCTCCACTTGCCAGCCGTCTCTGATCTCCTGGTCGAAAATGCCGAACTCGTATCTGATACCGAATCCGATGCTAGGAATATTGAGGGAGGCCATGGAGTCCAAATAGCAAGCGGCTAATCTTCCCAGTCCTCCGTTACCCAGTCCCGGCTCTTCTTCCAGTTCGACGATGTCTTTGAGGCTCAGTCCGGCTTCCTTGAGAGCTTCTTCCATCTCCGAATGGAAACCTAGGTTGATCAAGTTGTTTTCCAGGTGAGGACCGAGGAGAAATTCCGCCGAAAGATAACAAACAACCCGGTGGTCCCCGGAGAAATAGTTATGGACCGTGTTAATCCATCTATTGAGGAGTCTATCCCTGATGGTGTAAGCCACCGCCAGGTAAAAGTCGTTCTTGGTGGCAATTTCGGGATACTTGCCGATAGCATAGTAGAGATTATTGGCCAGGGCTTTTCTTAAAGTCGGAACTGAGATTCCGGTTCTCAAATCCTCTGTGGTGGCCGATTCTTTGACACTGCCTGCCATTATTGCTCCTCAATTGAGACTGTTTAAAGAAAAGAAGAATAGCGCATTTCAAGGCCGTTTGCCCCTTTCCATGGAGGAAGATTGCGTTAAGTGAATCGTCGGTCAAATCTTCGAAATATGTCTGTTTCTCGGTTTCTGTCTGGCTTGTCATGGGGGCGGCTTGGGTACTGTCGTCATTGCATTTGCGGGCAAAAGTGCCATTTGGTGAGCTCTTCAGAATGTAAAAGAAGGATAGAGTTTTATTCTTTATAAGGCCTACTTAGCTAGAATGGCGTAAGCATCTACCTGTGATGCCAAGATATATACTTTATTGGAGGTTATCGATGACCAGGTTTTTGAAGAGCGAACCTAATAAGAAGTCGAGAAAAGTGGCTGCCGCATTCTTAGCGGTTTCTATGGCGTTAAGCGTTAACGTGGCACCTGTTTCGGCTCAGTTCAACTGGGCTCAAGTTCCTGCCATGATTGATGTTCCAGGTAGAATCAGCGCCACCGAAGCACAGATTTTAGAAGAGCTTGCCAGTGGACGACTGACCACTGCCAAGGCCGACGAACTCAAGAAAACACTGGAAAGCATCAAGGCTCTGGACACCCAGTACCGGGCGGACGGTAAGCTCAGCATCTTCGAGAGAATGAAGCTTATGCTTGAACTGGATAACCTCAGTAAGACTCTACAGGCCAGTCTGGGAGAGAGGAAAGCGGCTATCACCGATGTTGCGGGAAGAGAAGCCGAAGTGGCCAAGAAAATCTCTGATGCTCTTGTCTCCGGCCGTCTCACTAGCGCTGAAGCTGCCGACTTCAACACCAAATTGCAGTCTATAAAAGATCAGGAAAAGTCTTTCCGAGCCGACGGCTCCCTGGCAAGCTCTGAGACATTACAGCTTTCCCTGGCTCTGGACCAGCTGAACTCTTCCATCGAGACATCTTTGAGAACAAGAGTTATCGCCGATCCGGGCGTAGATAGCAAGAAGGATGAGATTGCTAAAAAGATTCAGTCAATGTTGACGGAAGGCAAAATCACCTCTACCCAGGCCGAGCCTCTGAAGCAGGAGCTTTCCAGAATCTCCGCCCGGGAGCAAGCCTTTAAAACATCCGGAGGAGAGCTTACCTCTGAAGAAGTTTTGACCCTTGCCCTGGAGCTTGAGCGACTCAACGCCCAGGTGGACAGACTGGCTCCTACCGAGGAGACAGCCGAAGTCAAAGGAATAGACTCCAAACAGGAAGAGATTAAGAAAGCAATTTCTGATGCCCAGGCTGCCGGCAAGTTAACCGTGGCCCAGGCCGGTGATCTTGCCCATGAATTTGATCGGATAGAAGCTCTCGAAGCGATGTATCGCATAGATGGAAAACTCTCCGATAGCGAAATTTTGACCCTGGCAAGGGATCTGGACAATCTCAAGAAAAATGTGGACGACCAGGTAGCCAAAGCAGCACCTTCCGCTCTCAGCCTTCAAGATAGAAAGGACCAACTCAAGAAAAAGATCTCCGACGCCAAGACAGCCGGTCGAATCAGTCCAGCTACCCTGGGAGACGAGATGTTGCTTGAGTTAAGCCGTATCGATTCGAAAGAGACCTTCTACCGTCTGGACGGCACTCTAAATGATACGGAAACCCTTATCATCGCCGGTGATTTGGAACGATTGAATAATAAATTGGAAGGCTCTTTGACTAAGCTCCCCAGCGTGTCGGACAGAAAGAATGCTCTGGAAATGAAGATGAACGGAGCCCTGGCTTCCGGTCGGCTTGATACCAAAAATGCTGATGAGATTCGCAAAGAGATTTCACGCATCGGATTTCTAGAGAGTACTTTTAAAGGGAACGATGGCGTTCTCGACGATAACGAGACCGTCGCTCTCAACAGGGAATACGATACCGTAGAAAAGAAATTGACCGCTATACTTCCGGCTCTTCCCGACATCGATAAGATCCAGGCGGAGCTCAACAAGAAGATTGAAGAAGGCGCTGCCAAAGGTAATATCTCCACAGCGAAAGTTGTTGAGTTGAAAGGCGAGTTCGATCGAATAGCCAAAGTTGAAGCTGCTTTCAGAAGCACCGAAAACAATCTTGCCGAATGGGAGCTACTTGCCGTTAATCGTGATCTGGAAAAGCTCAGCAGTCAAATTGAGAGCCTTACAGAAAAGCCGAGCCACGCGGCAGAGGTGAGCATAGATACTTCCAAAGTTGCGCCGGACACCCGGGGACACTGGGCAGAGAAGTACATAGCTGTCTTGCAGCAGAACGGTACTATCGGTGGTTTTCCCGATGGAAGCTTCAAGCCTAACAATGGTATCACCAGAGCCCAATTTGCCGCCATCGCCATGAAAGCGCTGAATCTGCCGGAAGCCGGTAGACCTGCTAAGTTTAGAGACCTATCTCAGAAACACTGGGCTTACAAAGCAGTGAGCGCGGTAAGCGATGCCGGTCTTGTCGGTGGTTATCCTGATGGCAGTTTCCGTCCGGAAGATAGAATCACCCGCACCCAGGCATTCGTTATCCTCTCCAAAGCTTTGAAGAAAGCCGATGAAGACGCCAAAGTTCTCTCTCGCTATAAAGATGGTGAGAAAGTTCCAGCCTGGGCTATTCCGAGTGTGGCTAAAGCCGCCAATGCCGGAATCGTGGTTAACTATCCCGACGCTTACAAGATTCGTCCTGGAGATGAAGCCACCCGAGCTGAAGTAGCGGCCCTGACCTATCAGACCATGTCCAATCTAGGAAAAGACCTTCCGAAGATAACCATCGGTCTTGAAGCAACCACTGGGGCAACAAATTAGAATCTGAATAAAGATTCTCTTTCGGAAAGTCGGAAAGCAGGGGCGACAAAGCTCCTGCTTTCCTTTAGCTGGACGTTTCTTTCGACTCTCTGCAGGCTAACACTACAGCTGCTTTTCCCCGGGAGATCATTTTTTTGAAGGAGCGATGGTGCATAGATTTCACCATACTCTTTCTGGACATTCCAATTACCACAACATCGCAATCAATGGTTTTGCTTATCTCCGTTAACAGGCGAGTGTTTGAGTTGGCGCGCATGATCGACTTTTCCACATCCAGGTCATACTCAACAATGACTTTCTGGGAGAGTAGTTCTATCTGGTTGGCTGTGTCTTCGTCCACTCCATCCTTGGATACGTTGCAGAGATTAATGGTCTCCCTTATCTCTTCTTTGGTGACCACCGGCAATATATCCACGGCCAGCTTGGCGTCAAGGAAACGAGCAGCCGGAACCAGATATTTCTCTTTACGATTCGGATCCGTCAACCGGCTTGCCAGAACCACTCCACAGCGGGTATTCGTCAGCACCGAATTTAGTAGCGCGTCTCCGCTCTGGTTCCTCTTGCTGCCGGTCCAGCGCATCAGAAAGAGATTTACTTTTCTCTCTCTGATGGTGTCGGATACGGCATCGCCTATATCATGGGAAACCCTTATATCAGTATGGACTGGAATCTTATATTCGTGCCCGATCTTCTCCGCCAGGGCAGCAATCTCTCTACCGGAATTATCCGAGAACGCGGCTTCGGCTGGATCCATCTCTGGAGGGATTTGAATTACGTTTAGACATTCAAGCTCATACTGTCTGTGTTTTGCCAGGCGCGCCGCCAGGTGCAAAAGGCTCTCTGCTGCTTTGGGATCTGCCACTGCCACCAGTAACCGTCCCACTCCAGCCTCCGGGGATCTAGTCTGGTAGACACTGTAGCTGCTGGAATCGGCCTGGCGTTTCATACTCACGGCCTTGGACTCTGCCCTGATGATATCTTTTTCGGTGATAACTCCCACCAGTTTAGACCTTTCCACAACCGGCAAGACTCTGATTTTATCTCCCTCTAGAATCATGAGAACATGGGCCAGGGAAAGGTCTGGTCTGACCGTAACCGGCTTTGGTGTCATGATTCGTTTTATGGAGGCGTCCGGGGAGAGGCGTTTTGCTTTTGCTTTGTTTAGATCGGTGCGGGAGACCATTCCAAGAACTTTTCCGTCATCGTCCACCACGGGAAATCCCCAGTTCGGCAGTTCACTCAAGGCTTTCTCCAATTCAGAAAACTTGGTGTTCACCGAAAACGTTCGGGGGGAAGTTGTCATAACGTCATCGGCTTTCAGTCTGTACAAAATACCCTGGGATGGCTCTTCATCTTTGAGAATAATGCCTTGCAGTCGCAGTATATGGTCGTACATGGAGCCGGGATCTAGTTGTTCTGCCACAAGATATGCGATCACGCAACTTATCATTAGAGGTAGGACTACGTTGAAGTCGGTGGTCATTTCAAAAATGATGACCACCGCGGTCATGGGACTTCTGGCTATGGCACAAAACGCCGCACCCATGCCGACAATGGAGAAGGACGCTATATTTGCGTGTCCTGATAGATAGTGCTGGGCTGCGGCAACCAGGTGTCCTAAACATGCTCCCATGGTCAGACTTGGAGCGAAAATACCGCCGGGGGTGCCTGCTCCGAACGCCAGGGTGGTTAAACCGAACTGGGTGAGAAAGGAGATGATTGTTATATGCAGGTCGGCAGAGCCTCTTACTAAAAGCTCCCTTACACCGGCAGAGTTGGCGAAGAATGGTGGCAGTTGCATGAGAACCAGACCGGTGAGTAGACCAGCTAATGTGCAGGCGATTGGGATAGGGATTCTGGCCAGGTCTTTTCTGAATTTGAGAGCATAGACCTGGGTTTTGTTGAAGAGCGCTCCGAAGGCACCGGCAATGATTCCCAGCAATATATAAAAAGGAATATCGTAGTAAGCGAATGTGGCCCGTGGCGCCAGATCATTGAAATCTATATCCAAACTCTGTACACCCACCAACCGCGATACCACCGCTGCGACAAAGCAAGCCACAACTGTAGTGCCCACAGCCAATCCGGACATTCTATTTAGCAGGACTTCCAGGACAAAGAGAGCGCCGGCTAGCGGTGCGTTAAAAGCGGCAGCGAGACCTGCTCCTGCTCCTGCTGCTATGAGTTGGGTTCTGTTTGCCGGAGTGGTTCTGATCCAGGTGCTGAATCGTGAGGAGATACCGGCCGCCACCTGTACCGTGGGTCCCTCCCGGCCCAGGGCCAGTCCAGAGCCCAGAGAGATGACGCAGGCCAAGAGTTTATAGACGGCGGTTCTCAGACCCAGAGGTATATCTGCTCCTGATAGATTGCCTTTTGTCTGGGCGATGCCGGAGCCACGTATCTCAGGAGCCACATAGTGGACGATTAAGCCGGATATGAGACCGCCGGCCATGCCGATGAGGGGAAGCACGTAAGGTCCGAACTCCGCCACCTTTTGTACTCTCCAGGTGCCTACATAGCCCACTCCTTCTTTGAGGAGCACTGCTCCTAAAGCGGCAACAAGACCTATAATGCAGGCTTCGAAGACACCGATGTTTACCGGGGAGATACTAGGACTTTTGGGGCTCAAATCTTTTTTCTTTAGCATCCCTCACCCCGATGGTACAGAGCCCATTATACAAGTTTCTTGTACACTCTTTCGTAGGCTGAGGCGGCTATAATAACCGTGCTTCCGTCAACCTTATCCAGAGTGCGTTTAAAAGACCCTTTGTACATCGCTTTCAAAAAAGACTTGCGGGGCATACCCATGATCATAAGATCGCAGTCCTGAATGTCTTTCATGGCGCTCAATAATCGTGTGGGGGACGGAGCGTCAATGGTCGTTTCCCGGGCGGATACTTTTAGCTTGTTTTCGATCTTTTTGAAAATGGTATTGAAAGCAGTATCAATGCCCTTCTCTTTCATCCTTTGATGAACGTTGACAACGTTTATCTTCGCTTCTTTTTCGCAGAATAGCTCGGCCAGCTCCAGTGGAATTTTATGTTCTAAATAATTACCCACAGGAATCACCACCTGTGGAGACTCTACTAAGTCGCTGGCTCGGTTTACCATCAACACCGGACAGTTTGTGTTCTTCAGCACTGTTTGAACAATCGTTTCGGAGTTCTGAGACTTCTTACTTCTTGAGATGTAGCGCATTAAGAAAATATCCGCGTTCCGGTCTTCTATGGTCTCCGCCATGGCCTGACCTATATCGTGGGCCAGGCGAACATTGGTATGAACAGGAATCTTGAACTGATCACCTAACTTTTCAGCTTTGTCGGCTATCCTTCTGCCGATATTGTCAGAGACCCTGGTCTCTGAGGGATCTTTGTCTCTTGGAACCGGGATGATGTGAACACATTCGAGTTCGTAATGTTTATGTTTGGCGATACGAGCCGCCAGGGTGAGAAGCCCCTCGGCTGTTGCCGGGTCACCGACGGCGACAATCATGCGACCTTTGCCTTCTTCCGGTGCCCTGGTCTGGTAGACAACGTAGGAGGCGCTGGATGAGGTTGTCCTCATGCCGAGTATTTTAGACTCTGCGTTTACTACATCCGTTCTGGTTATGATCCCGATTAACTTGCCTCGTTCCACCACCGGTATTCTGCTTACTCCGAATTTTTCAATCAGGTGTAAAACACCCGAGAGAACTTCATCGGGTCTCACGGTAATCGGCTTGGGAGTCATTACTTTCTCCACCGGAGTATCGTCGGAAAGTTTCTTTTTATTGGCGTCAAGCAGATCGGGTTTGGTGATCATTCCCACCGGTCTTTTATCTGGGTCAACCACGGGAAAACCTTGATGTCTTGAAGTCTCAAAGAGAATTCGTACTTCACCGAGAGTAGCAGTCTCTTTGATGGACTCCACCGATTTTTGCATGAACTTGCGCGCTGGAAGTCTGGTCATCAGCCCTTCTTCGCTATCATGCTCTTTCAAATCTATACCGCTCCAGGCAAGCAGTTGATCGTAGAGTGATCCCGGATCAAGTTTCTCAGCTACTAAATAAGCGATGATACAGCTGATCATTAGAGGAAGCACCACGTTGAAGTCCTGGGTCATCTCAAAGATGATTACCACCGCAGTTATAGGTACCCTGGCCACCGCGCAGAAAACCGCGCCCATTCCGACCACGGCGAATGTGCCCGCGTCACCCCCGGCGTTGAAAAAGTAGTTCTCCGTGATTGCCAGGAAGTGTCCCAGGCAAGCTCCCATTGTCAGGCTGGGGGCGAACAACCCCCCGGGAGCGCCGGAGCCGTAGCCTATTACGGTGAGGACGAATTGAGCCACCAGAGCCTGGGTAACCACACCGATTTCAAGCTCACCTTCCACCAGGGTCTGCCTCAAGAGAGCATAGTTTTGCATAAAAGGCAGGGCCATCAGTATTAGCCCCGTAAGAAAACCGGCTAGACCGCAGGTGATATAAAACGGTTTTTTCAAAACATCCCTGGTGAATGTAAGAGACTTGATTATCGACTTATTAAATAGCGAGCCGATAACACCGGCAGCGATACCAAGCAAGATTACGAAAGGAATATCATAGGCGGTGAATGTTGCTTTAGGAGCAAGTTCGGAGAAGTTCACGTCAAGACTGTGGACACCTACCAGTCTTGAGGTCACCGAAGCGACGAAACAGGCTACCACGGTGGTTCCCACTGCTAATCCGGACATCTTCTGGAGCAATTCCTCCAGAACAAAAAGTACCCCGGCCAGAGGGGCGTTAAAGGCAGCAGCGAGCCCTGCTCCGGCTCCTGCTGCGATGAGTTGAATTCTGTGCTGGGGAGAGGTTCTAATCCAGAGGCTGATTTTTGATGATAGGGCTGCCGCCACATGGACTGTGGGACCTTCCCTGCCAAGGGCCAGTCCGGAGCCCAGAGACATGATGCAACCGACCAGCTTAACCAGGGCCAGTCTTATGCCCAGGGGCATCTGAACTCCATAAAGGGCTGCTTTCGTTTGAGGAATACCTGAGCCGGAAGCCTCGGGGACAATATATTGCATGAACAGTCCGGCTATGGCTCCGCCGGCCAGACCGATCAAAGGAAGGAACCATGTATGCTCCTGGGCTAAAGCCACCCGAACGGAGCCCATCAGACCAACTCCGTGCTTGAGAATGACAGCGCCAAGAGCGGCAACCAGGCCTATCAAACAAGCTTCGAGAATGCCTATGTTGACCGGTTGGTGGTGGGGTTGGGCTTTGTTTTTGGCGCCGTCTGCCATGGAGTTGGGGTTCCCTGGTAAATACTTTCAGTTGCTCTGGAGCAAAGGTAGAAGAGTAATTCTACAGGAATGGAAGAGCTTTTTTATATATTTATATCTTCTAGCGGCTTTGCTCTTCCTCATTCCTTTTGCCTTCCACGTCTATGATGGTCTTGATAAGCAGGCTTCCTCTGCCTTTCGAAGCAGAACCTCTGTCTTTTACAATCAATTTCAATTCCGGTCTCAATTTGTTTAAGTCGGCGGATTGTTCACCTGATTCGAGTTTGCAGTCCGTGAGATAGAGGGCTTTCAGATTTTTTGACTTTCTGATCATTGTCTTCAGGTCATTTGCTCTTTGTTCGCTGAAGTTCCAATTTATAAGTTCCAATTCAGTAAGCGGTAGCTTCCAGGGCGATAGCCGCGTAGTGGTATTACTGGTAATATCACCCTCGTCCAGACGTAGAACTTTCAAAGACTTCAGGCGGAGGAGCTGCTGTCCCAGCGCTTTTGATTTTTTGATGGAGCAGTAAGTAACATCCAACTCTTTCAAACCTGGCATTGAGGCCAGGAGATCCAAAGATTTGGGACTCAATCTTCTACATCCTTTGAGGACCAATTTTTCTAAATGCGGAAAAGTCTTTGCCACATGCTCGATACTTCTGTCCGTAATTCTTGAAAAAGACAAATTCAATTCTTTGACATTGGCCGGTCCTTTAATTCTTAACACCTTGCCGTCATCCAGGTATCTCTCCAGTTGAAGTGATCTGAGATCCGTTAAAAGATGTATCTGTTCATAGAATTCCGGCTCTAAGTCACAACTGACTATCATCAGCGACTGTAGCGGCTCCTTAGCCAATCTTTGTATCGCTTTTCCGGTGATATCCGCCTGGCTCAGTTTAATTTTGTCCACATTCTCGGAGTCGGCCAATCGTGCCACATCTTGATCGCTGGCGGAGGTACTCGAATACCAGTAATCATTCTCTCTGATGAATCCGATCGTCAGGTCCTCTGGCAGGGGGACTTCGTAATTTCCTTTCTTGTTATTTAAAACCCTGTAGATAGCTTTTTTCTGCTCAAGCTCTTTCTTTGTCATATTCTCCATGAAGGGCATTGCCGCGAATATTGCTATAAACGCTAGCAAAAAGATAGAGAAGGCGATTAGCCATTTTGGTAGAGGCATGTGTTTTCAGTTGCAGGTGTTACTAAGCCAGTTCTCTGCTTCTTTAAGAGAAGGAGCAAAGCCGAAAGGAGCAGGTCCTCCGGCCACTTGAATTATTCCCAGTTTGTCTATTACATAAAGTCTTTCGGACCAGGCTTCGTATGCATTGTGGACTATTTTGCCAAAACTGCAAATATGTCACTTTTATATGCCGCGCGGAGTTCATATCCGCCGAAACGCAACCGGCGTCATTAAAGATCGATTCATAGAGTCTATTTAATATAAAATCTCGGATTAAAAGAATTCCGGCAGGGGAAGGGTCAATTGTTTTGGAGTTTTAATGGTGTTTTTAGCCGGCGCCACAGGTTTGAAAGTCGCTTTCTTGATGTTCTGGAAAAGCAGACGACCTTTGAGGGGACCGCACCTTTTGCAGTAGAGTCCGGTCAGGCGAGCTGGTTTCCTGTGCCGGGTGAATAGATTGAGACAACCTGGACAGCGGGCTTGCCAGGCTCCTTTCGGTAGTATGGCCGTATCGTCGCAAGCTTTGGGCAGGCAGCCGAGCCTCATACACATCTTCTTCCAGACGTCATTGTGACCATGTTCCACTCCCACAAGAGCATGGGCGATTTCGTGCAGGATCGTGTCTTTAATATGAGCTTCGGCATTTTGATGCACATAGAAAGATGACAGCTCGATGCGTTTAATCCCGCCTTTGCAGACGCCAAGCTGACGCTTGCTATTGTTGAATTTAAACGACCAGCTATTAAGACCATAGAGGTCCATCAAGTCTCTGGCGAGAATTCGGGCTTGGTCTAAATCCATCGTTGTGAGCGACTAATAAAAGGAGATTCGTGGGAGATCCTGAATTATTCCGGGTGATTCTCTGAAGAGTCTTCGGATTCAAGGACATTCGTCATTATAGTGGAAATCATATATGGTGTCACCCAAAAACTTTTTTTGGCTTGTTTAGTTATATAAATTGCATATCTCTTTTTAATCTATTCAGAAAATTTAAGTACCTCAATCCAGGCTCCGGGTTTATTCTAGATTGAGAAGAGTATTCCAGAAATTTCACGCCGGACTTTCGATTTTGACCACAGCCAGCCTTGCACGTCTAATATTGAAGAACCATTCCACCGGAACCAGGGGATTTCGTCAGGAATATCTGGATTATCTCGGCGACTCTTCCAAAGATTTCGTAAACGATCTGGAGCGTTCCGGAACCAGCGCCACTGCACCGGCCACAATCGAGCAGGGCAATCGTCCGGTGGAGATGTTGAACCGAATTTATCGTTTACTCGAACCCTACGCCATCGAATTGAATCGAATGGTGGCCAAGTCCGGCTTTACCATCACCAACACGCCTCCCACTTTCAGCCATGAAGAGTTCGAGGGACAATGGCCCTACAACGCATCGAAAGTGGTGCAAATATACCGTTGTCGCTTCGCTTCGATGGTCTTGAGCGCCAATATTAGGGTCAAGGACGACAATATCGGATTTTATCTGATTCCTTCCGAACATGCCATTCGCCAGAGCGAAGCGGAGGAGGAAGTTGGACCGTTGATGCTCTTCTCCAGCTATGGAGACACAAGATTCAGTCGCTTTGGAGACTCCGGAAGAGCTTTATGGTGGGTCGAGGGTAAACCGCTCACCGATGATCGATTCGAGAGATACTGTCTCTTGTTCTTCGATCACTTCGTCAAAAAGAGCCAGAAACTTGCTCTGGAAAGATTGAGCGAGATCAAATAGAGATTGTACAAGTGACTCCGGTTAGCGATATGTCGCCGACAGTTGGTGATTTTCGCTCTTTCACTGCCGGTGGTGCGGCAAAGTCTTATAAGAAGTTCAATTGCCCATCAGTTGGACTACGATCTCCCTGGAACGGGGTCGCGTGTCGAAGTCGATAAGAACTATCTGTTGCCAGGTCCCCAGGGGCATCTTACCCCGGGTGATGGGAACAGTGAGGCTTGGACCCATCATAGTTGCCCGAATATGGGAGTTGCCGTTGTCGTCTCCCCAGGTGAGGTGGTGCTCATAATGCCCATCTCTTGGCGCTAGCTTCTCCAGGGCGATGTCTATGTCTTTCACCAGTCCGGGCTCGTATTCAATGGTGCTCAAAGCAGCGGTAGACCCCACCACAAACAGGGTTGCCGTACCATTTTTGACCGACGATGAATCGAGAATGCTTATCACTTCGCCGGTTATATCCACCACATCGGTGTTGCCTCTGGTAGACAAATTTATGGATCTGCTCTCTACTTTTATAGTGCTGGTTGTGCCGGTCATTTGAAGCCCTCCTTTTACCTGTATCTTACATGCTTTTGGGAGTATTATCAGGACCTAAAAAATGCAGGCGGGGGTTTAAAGTGCCTAAGACAATTATCGGTGTTATGGGACCGGGAAGTTCTTCGGATGTTCTCGAATTGGCCGGGAGGCTGGGCGGATTGATTGCTGATGCCGGCTTTGTGCTTTTAACCGGCGGGAGAGACGCAGGAGTGATGGATGCTGCCAGTGAGGGCGCGAAACTTGCCGGGGGATTGGTCGTCGGTGTTTTGCCCGGACAGGACAAAAGTAATCTCTCATCCTATGTGGATATCGCCATTCCCACAGGAATGGGAAGCGCGCGCAACAACATTAATGTGCTTGCTTCCGATGTTATAGTCGCCTGTGGCATGGGCGCCGGAACAGCGAGCGAAGTCGCCCTGGCTCTGAAAGCTGGAAAGTCCGTGGTCCTGCTTGGCTGCGGCTCCAGGGCAGAGGGATTTTTTAAGGAGCTTTCCACCGACCTTATTTATCCTGTAGCAAGTGCGGAGGAAGCCATGGATGTTGTTATGGCTATTCTTGAAAAACGGGTAAATAGTTAGGGTGGAATTTTATAACTTTCGACTGAGAGGTGGCGAGTTGCAAAGTCTGATTCCTGTATTCTTAGCATTGGCTTTGTTTCTGGGAGTTTTACCCTGTCAGGCCGGGGATGTGCCCCGGTTGGACGCTGACAAAGTGCTTGTGCTCATGGCTTACTCTAATTCTTGCAAGAAGTGGTGCAAAGAGGTGAAGCCGCGTTTGGGCAAGGTGGAAGAGAAATACGGCGATAAAGTAGTGGTCCATATGGTAAATGTCAGCAAAGAACACTTTGATGGCAGTATGGAGAAAGCAAAGCAGCTGGGCATTCCTGGATTTCTTGTGGAAGTGCGGGACTGGGTTCCGTGCGTGGCTGTTTTCACCCGTGACAGGAAACTGATCAAAGAGTTGACCGGGGCGAAAAATCTTGAGACCTATTGCAAATTTATCGATAAAGCGTTGAAGAAAGGCTGAAACCTGAGTTTATGCAAGTCAGCGAGCGATTAACCGGCAGATTAGTCCTTATCAGTAGAATCACTGCTATTGTAGTTTTGATTCTCAGTCTCCTTGTTCTTCTGGGCTGGGCCACGGCTAACGCAAATCTGACCAGGCTTATTCCCTCGTTCGGCGGTGCGTTGCCCTTTGCCGGACAGCTTCATTCCGCTCCAGCCATCAATCTGGCTTTGCTTTCAATTGCTACCCTGGTTCTCACTTTTCGCCGGGATGGCAGCCAGGCTCATAAAGGTCTGATGATTTTCAATGGCGTTCTCTCTTCTATTGTCACGTTGTCTGCCGGTATCGCAATCTATGAAGCCTTTTCCGGCGACGCAATCGATAACATCAGGCTCTTTGCTCCGACCCCTTACTCCTCTGGAATCACCTACCCCACCCCTATGATTGCCGAAGTGGCTATTACCTTGCTGGTTCTGGCGATGGCGATTGTGTTGGCCAACCTTAAATCCCAGAAGAGCGTTACACCACTGCAGATGGCTGCTTTTCTGTCCATGCCTGTGCCTATTTTGATCTTGTTTGGTGCGGCGACCCAGTCACCCAAGCTGTGTGCCATGGGTGGCTGCTTTGAGATGTCCCTGGGCTTTGCTGCCTTGACCCTGGCGCTCTCCTCGGCAGTTATTTTTACCCGACCGGAAGAGGGGGTCGCCAGATTGGTAGCCAGTGCCACCAGTGGTGGTTCTATGTGCAGGAGGTCACTGGTTGTTCTGGCCTTTTTGCCGGTTCTTCTAATCCTGAGAACCATGGCGGTCAACGTGAAAGTCGGAGAAGAAGTTCTGGTGGAAGAGCCTTTGAGCTGGGCCCTTTTCGGGCTCATTTTAATCGGCACTGTCGCGTATCTTGTGGTAACAGGCGCTCGCAGCATAGATGTGCTGGAGAGTGAAAGAGAAGAGATTGTCGATAAGCTACAGCAGACTGAGCAAGCTCTATCCGACAGCTACAAGGTGGGGGTCAATACCATGCATCCCCCAAATTCTTCGATACGCTATAAGAAAGTCTGTCTTACCTGCACCCAGGAGTTCAGTGATCAACTGACCCAGTGTCCCCTGGATGGTGGCGATCTTGATCGGGTAATCGATGAATCGCTAGAAGGGGTTTTGTTCGCGGAGAAGTATCAAATCAGCAATCTCCTGGGCACCGGAGGAATGAGTAGCGTCTACAGAGCCACCCACCTGGATCTGAAAAAGGATTTTGCTATTAAAGTTTTGAAAGGGGCGACCAACTCTGAAAGCCTTAAGCGATTCAAACGTGAAGCTCAGGCCACCAGTCATCTTACCCATCAGAATATTGTCGGAGTCTCAGATTTCGGTATCTCTACTGATGGAAGGTCTTATATTGTGATGGAGTTTGTGGAAGGAGAGAGCCTCTCCGACCTGCTGCATCGTATGGGTCCGCTCAGCCCGAAAGTGGCTCGTTATCTCATTTTGCAGATCTGTGACGGTCTTATTCATGCCCATTCAAAAGGAATCGTGCACCGTGACCTGAAGCCGGCAAATATAATGCTGGTTAAAAACGACCAGGGCACAATAACGGCAAAGCTGGTGGATTTCGGGCTGGCTAAGCTCCTGGATGAAGGTGGTGATAAGTCCCAGAAGTTGACCCAGACAGGTGAGTGTTTCGGTAGTCCGCTTTATATGAGCCCGGAGCAGTGCCTTGGTACCGAAGTGGATCATAGAGCGGACATCTATGCCCTGGGTTGCATCTCTTATGAATGTCTGGCCGGAGCACCACCCATAGTGGGTAAGACTATTTTAGATACTTTCAACAAACACCTTAACGAGCCGCCGCCACCCTTCCCTCAGGAATTGAATGTACCCAAACCCTGGGCTGCAGCCATCTTCACCGCTCTGGCTAAAAAGTCTGAGCATAGACCGCAGTCGGTGTCTCAGTTCAAAGATTCTTTTAAGGCGGTCACCGCCCAGGGAATATCCTGAGAAAAATGGATTCACATGGTTCTTACATAACGGACCGAGATGCTTGCCGGCGCCACCAGGCCCAGTTGCCTTTTCGCGTTGAAAGCACCGGGAACGATACTACCATTGGGTAGTCTTCTTGGTAGACCGGGAAGATTTGTGGCGCCGGGATTGATATGTTTGGCTATGGTGATCGGCGCCTCTACTATGAATAGGTGTCTCTTATATCTATAGGAAAATCCAGGAGCCACTGCCACCGCCCATCCAGGTTGACGGAAGCCTCTATTTGAGCCGATCAGATCCCGGGAGCGCAAACCGTCCCAGTGAAGGGTACCCCGCAAGCGGAGACCCTTGAGAAAAGGTTTGTCATATGTCTTCGGAATTCTCGATGAAAACCCGGCTCGCAGTGTCCAGGTATCTGCCACCGAGTTATTAAGACGGTTGAAATAGATTGGGGACAGGGGGACATCAAGGCTTCTAATTATTGAAGGAGTACCGTTGGTCACCCTTGGATTGGCCAGATAGACGGCGGAGGAAAACAGGGTGGTGCCCCTGAAGGGACCTGGTTTGCGGATTATTTTGTAAGCGTCGTAGCCGAATAGAATTCCTACGCCACCGTCTCCAGGCAATGCGGCGGGAGGATATGCCGAGCGTTTACGCTTATCTTGTCCCAGGGCGTTTGGGATGGAACGTCTGGCATCCCAACTGCCAGTAGGCACCTTTATCCCCATACCCAGGGAAACATTTTGGAAAGGATGTTCGGCAGGATCTAAAACAAATGATTGGGCGTAGAGACTTAGATCCCCCACACCGTTTATGGGCCATCCTGTTCTGGAGCCCTGGTCAATGCCAAACGGAGGCAAGATCAATGAGAAATTATTGAAGACGATAGGGAGAGTACCGACCAGTCTGATCCTTTTATTTACCCGGTACAGAGCGGTGAGGTCGAGGGTGCTCAAGCGAATTTTGGGACCCCAGAGTTCAGTGAAGTCTCGATTGTAGCGAGAATTGAAATAGGAACGGTCGGCTGCCGCATAGCGCCAACCTGCCGAGAGTTGAAATTTTGAACCAGTTGAGCCTAACCCGGGCACAATTCCACGTGCCGAGGCTCATCCCTGGGCAATGGCAAAGGGAGCACTAAGAAAGAAAAATACTCCCAGTAAAATGATTAGACCGATAAGTCGCATTGAATGCTGAAACTAGTAAGCGCGGGTGGGATTCGAATCTGTATATCCTATCATCTTGTCTTTAATTGTCGAGGGGTAACCTGAACCAGAAAGTGCTTCCTTCTCCAGGAGTGGAGTCTACGCCTATCAGTCCGTCATGTTGTTCCACTATGGTTTTTGATATTGGAAGACCTAGTCCTGTCCCGCCCTTGTCAACCTGGTCTCCTTCGTCCACCTGTTTAAACCTCTCGAATACCAGGTCTTTCTTGTCCGCTGGAATACCTCTACCCCGGTCTATCACTTTGAAGACAGCTTCGTGCTGATCTCCTTCTTTTATCCTTTCGGCTTTTATGGTGATGGTGGAGTTTTCGGGAGAGAACTTTATGGCATTGGAGAGAAAGTTGATCAGTACCTGTACCAATCTGTCCTTGTCCGCCATTAAATCTATCTTGTCGTCCATGGCTTCCAGGCTGATACTGCTTCTGTCCGCCAACTGTTTTACCGAAGCGGTGGCACTGGATATGATATCTTCACTGTTTGTAGCTTTGAAAACCAGGTCGAAGCTGGCTCCTTCCATGTCTTCTATACTGAGCAGGTCATCAATAAGTCTTACCACCCTGTCCGTGTCCATGGCCGCCATCGTCAGACGGGACTGGGCTTTGTCGGTCAACTCGCCTAGAATTCCGTGGGATAAATTGTGAAGTGAGTACTGCACTTTGGAGAGTGGTCTCGATAGTTCGTTGCGCACCAAGCTTACCAGCTGCTTTCTCTGGCGATCTACCCGGGCTAGATCATTGGCTGTGGCATGGAAGACCGTGTCTAGTTGCGTGATTTCATCATTCCCTCCGATAGGAGGAGCCAGCGGTTCGCGTTTGATCAGACGGCGTGTGTTGTCCAGAACTGTCTTCAGTCTACCGGTGGTGCTCAATGTCAAGAAGATTGCCAGTAATATGGTCAGAATCACATTCATGGTAACTCCGCCCAGAATAATGTTCTTGATCTTGGTTTGGAAATAGCGCTGATTCTTGGAAATGTTTTGTTGCTTCTTTTGTTCTTGCTCCAGAAGCTCATCCACATTTTTAAAGGTAAGGGTGAAGAAGTCATAGACTTTGTCTATACGCACATCCGTGTTCACGTACTTGTTCACCTCTATCTCCTGATCAAACTCTTCTGTAAACATATCCGCTAATCTGTTCAGGGTGCGATAGCTGCTAGTCTTTATCCTCTCTGCGTATTCGGCTCTTTTCTTATCGCCTTTCGCCAGCTTGATCAACTCAGTGCAGGCCAGCTCGGACTTTCTTTTCTCCTCCATGAATTTCATCTCGAGAAAGGGAAGGTGGTTGGCGTTATAAAAGAGAGCGAGCAATTCGCAATCGATCAATCTTGTCACCACTCCGGTGGCCGCTGATACTACCTTCTTTGACTCGACTATGCGCTGAATCTCCTGCTCCGCCTGGAATAGCGATATAGCAAGAACCGTGTGAAAGATTAGCTGGAAAACCATCGGTAAGATGATCACCAGAAGTCCTTTCCTCAAGAGTTTTGATCCGGGTTTAATCATCGCTCTGCCTCCGAAGAGGAAGGGAGATGGTAAATGTGGTGGCGTCCGGCCCGGAGGCTACTTCAATATTTCCTGCATGGGCTATGATAATCGCTTTCGCCAGAGGTAAGGCGAGTACATCCAGACCGCTCTGGTACTCGGAGTTTTTGCTGAACAGTTGATTGCTTTCTATCTCGGCTATCTCTTCACCGTTGTCTTCTATTACGATATCGATTCCATCAAGCGTCCTGTGAACCACGATCATGGTAGCTCTTCTGTCCTTCATCCTCATCTGCGATAGCAAGAGAATAGTGGTCAGGGTCCTACAGAGAAGATCGGCATCGCCAGCGGTATCAACAGGTGTCCCGCTTACAAGAATCTCTGAAGCAGCTTCTGGAAGCTGTTCTTTCACCTTTTGGTAAGCTGTGTTTATCAGCTCCCCAAGTTCAATCTCCTTCGGGTTAATAATTTGGGAGCCACTCTCCAGTCTTTCTACCAGCAGCAGATCGTTGACTAGATTAATCAACTTGCTGAGCTGCACCTGGGCCTCTTCCACTGAGCGGTGCATGGAGGGGGGATAATCTCCCATTGCTCCAGCATTTAAAAGGGTCAGAGTGCCTTGAATGGAGGTCAGGGGAGTTCTCAATTCGTGGCTTACTACTCCAATCAATTGTTCTTTGAATGTTTCGAACTCGATAATCTCAGATGCCGTGTGATGAAGAGCCTGGTCCAGCTCCGCTATTTCATCATCGCCTCGCAGGGGTGGGTTCAGCTCCATGCGGGCGCCAAGTTTGAAAGTGTTGGTGAGAACGTTCTCCATTCGGCTGGAAATGTACTTGGCAAAGTAGCTAGCCATAAAGATTGTGATGGCAATATTGACGATGGCACCAAATACAAGGAGGATTTGGATGCGCAATATCGATTCGCGTAAGAGCCTTGGCTCCACCGACTGAATGTGCTTTTCCTTCTCTATGATGGAATTACTGCTTCCTTCGGAGCGAAGAAGGAGGAGGTTATTCATGTTTCCTCGCACCAAAAAGAAAGCGCCGAGTTTGTTCTGTGGATCTGAGTTGACCACCTCTTCGTGATTCTTGATCCAATTTCTGGCCGATGCCGTCAGCTTTGCCGCTTCTGATCTCTCTTCTCGGTCGTCTTTTGTCAGTCGCTTGAGACGGGCGCTACTGGAAAGAATCTCATCATGGGATTCTTTCAGCCGTTCCAGGAGATCCGGCCTTCTTGAGACGTTGTAAATCACCGCTGTCGTGGTGGAAGCTGCCACCTCTTTTAGAATGGTCTCCACCGCGATGATAATGTCGTGGGATCTAAGCTCTTTTTGGATATGGTCCCCGGTCTGGTCTATCTGACTGAGGAGCACAAAGACGAAGAACACTTCGAAGAGAAGTGGCACAGATACTATTAACAAGCCTTTGTGAAGTATTGATAGCTTCATATACTTCTTTGATCTCTATTAGATCACTGAGTGCACACCTATAAGATTCCCTGATCTCAGGTATTCGCCCGGTTATTTATCTGACACACTGTGTTATCTTGCCGTGGTCTGGGTGAGGAAGTCCCTCAGGATTTGCGCTAACTCTGCCTGGGTCCTTGCAAAAGCTTCTTTTTCGCTCTCATCAATCCCATCCTTACGGATTCCATTGAGCTCTCCGATTTTATCGATGAAATCATCACCGGTGCGACCTATCTCTTTGAGACCGATAGAACCATCAGGTTTTTCGTAGGTGTCTACCACAATGTTGGAGGGGAAACCTTCCGGCTTAAGATCTTCGTAGATGCCTCTGAGACCTTCCGGCTGTTTTGTATAGTCTAACTTGGCGAATATCGCGTTGTTCTCCATGGTTTCGTTTACACCCTTGTCCGACCAGGCAAACTCTTCGGCAGTTCTACAGGGACCGCACCAATCCGCTCTGAAATCGAGAACAAGGGGTCTGTCCGCGGCGTGGGCTGCTTCGATGGCTTGATTAAGTGACTCAAGTGAATCGACTTTCTCGAACCGAGTGACAGCAGGTTTTTCCCTCTCTGTTCTCTCCGGTGCTTCGGTCTTCTCTTTGCCACCATCGGTAAAGCCAATTCGCTCCATCTCTTTGGCAACGGATTCATAGGGCAGGGCTCGCTTGACCGCATCCGCGTCATAGCCTTTTGATTTGGCCATTGCTACGACCGGCGATACTATCTCCTGGTTGTCCAGCAATTCGGGACGGAGAATTGCGCCTTCTTGGATGGTCTTGAATCCTGCGTCCAGGGTCTCCTGGTCCTGGGCCTGGCTCATGATGAACATACCTTTGTTCAGTCTCAGGGAGCCATCTGCCTTGGCCAGTTGATCCAGACCGGAAATATTTGCTTTCAAGCTAGCGATGCTTTCCTGGTCCGGTTCATCCTTTGCTTCTTCCTGGGCGATTCCGCTTTCGAAAAGGGCTTTGACCCTGGCGATATCCGCTCCATTGATGCCGTCAGCGGCAGCGATAGCTTGGTTGAAGAGAGCTAATGCCTGTTGCGGGGTCCCGGCATTACCCAGTTGGGCAATGGATGCCTGGATCTTGGCTTGAGCGGTCTCAAGTTTGGTCAAAGACTCCTGGTCGAGTTTCTCCGACTCTTGACCCCCTTCCTGGGTATCCTGGTCCGGCTCTACTTGATCTGTTTCAGGCTTGCCTTTACCCTCTGGGTCAGCTTCCTCATCGGTCTCTATTTCCGGTCTGTTATCATTGCCAGGAGTTTTATCCTTGTCTTGTTCCGGTTGTCCACTATCGGATGGTGAACTCTGCTCGTTGTCATTTTTAGGTATGGTCTCTTCGGCATCTTTTCCGGTATCGCCTTTAGCAAGCTCTTCGGCTCTTTGTTTGAGAGGCATATCCGGGAACGCTTCCTGAAGTTCAGTGCCTCCATAGACGGTGCCGGCCATTCTATCTATGTAGGATGGTTTCTGAGCCAGCTCCGGATGACGCTTGAATGCTTCTTGAATATCTTTGACACCTTCATCGAGATCCCCCCCATTCAGGTGGAAGAGTCCTCTTTCGAAGCGAGCGATACCATCTGCCATGTCCATGTGGTCCATGGAATTGCGGTAGCTTGACAGTTGTTTGACTCGCTCCGCGTCGGCACCGTCGCCTTTGCCTTGCTCGGCTTCCAGTTGTCTGTCTACCAGACCGCGAACTATTTTTGTCTCTTTGGGATCAACCTGGTCGGCTACGGTTACAGCTTTGTCGAAGAGCGCTTTCCTCTGGTCCCGGGTCAATCCTTTAAGCTCACCTTCTCCGGTCTCAAAGCGAAGAGCCTTTTTAATCGCTTCTTCGTAGTTCGGGTCGGGGTTCTCCGTGTTCTCCTGACGTCCGGCTACGATGGAGCCGAAAATATCTTCTCTCTGTTGATTTATATGTTTGAGAACTTTGACCTGTTCCGAGTCTACTTCCGGAGTCTTCTCATCCACTTCATCAACACGTTCATCGGCGTCCGGCTTATTAGGATCTTCTGGCCCGTCCTTCTTATCGGGAACTTTGAACTGGTCCTTACGCTGGTCCATGCGACGCTGGGCGT